>Ga0214545_1002031_pt1 | contig 38788 bp, 22 predicted proteins | sample CNSS4metaG_FD_160064 | JGI IMG/M metagenome (GOLD analysis project Ga0214545, IMG submission 160064) | Root nodule microbial communities from cowpea collected in UCLA plant growth center, Los Angeles, California, USA - CNSS4 | ecosystem: Host-associated > Plants > Roots > Nodule | place: USA...
TGAAGGTGTGGGGGGTGGGGTTGTATTCACTCTCTTCCTCTGTAGGTTGGAAAGCCGGAGACTTCACGGCTTCAGAGGTCTCTTTGGCTTTTCCCTTCAGGTCGGCATCTGCCTCGATTCTCCTCCTGAGGCGGGAGTTCTCTTGTTTGAGCGCTTCCATCTCTTCAGCGTTGCGCTTCTTCAGGTCTGCGATTTCCTGTTGCATCTTTATCTGGCCGTCTAGGATGGCGGCCAAGTCAGGGGTGACGCCAGGAGGTCCAGAGGGACCAGCGTCAACTTGCTTGCTAGCTCCAACTTTGCTGCGGGTAGAAACCATCTTCAGAGAAAAGCGGGTACTAAGGGTATTCGTCTCGTGCCCCACGGTGGGCGCCAATTGTTCCTGCAGAGAACAAACAAGAAGTCAGACACAAGAGTCACCTTACCATGTAGTCCGCTATCTCCTCAGTTGGCCTCTTCCCATTCGATAGATGTCGGCTTGAACCCAGGAGGGGTTACCTGCAGAAGAATCTCCGAAGCTCAAGTAAGTCAAAGCTCTCAAAGAGTCAAATCAGCAATTAATGAATGCGTACCTTTAAGTGATGGGGTCCACGTGTATTTATAGACATTAATGACGTTTGACCATTTCATGGGCTGGGCCTTGACTTGGGCTCTAGCTTGGGCCCCAGCTTGGGCCATGAGTGGGCCTGGTCTTAAAACAGGTTCCAGAGGTGTATTGAAGTGGGCTAGCCTTCTAGGCAAGTAGTCGGTTTTGGCCGGCTACCTGCCTAGATGGCTAGTGCTGGTGGTGTCCGGGTACTAGATGGTATGTGGTTTTGACGTGTGTACTATTTACTTGATTGAGTTTGGCTAGGTACAGTACACTCCACAATTAATATTGGATGAAATTTGTATACATCTTCATTTTATTGGTTTAGTAAAGGAAATCTTGTTCCAATGTTCAAAGTCTTTTTCTCTAATCACTCACATTTAAGTGTTTAATCCCGTAGATAGAAAAACAAAGAAGGATTAAATAATGTTTTAAAGAATTTTTATAAATTTTTTTAAGAAAAAAATAGAAAAAATTGTCATTTGTAATTATATAAGGTTAAAGGATTATTAAACTGTGTCTAATAATGGGGAAAAAAAACAACCAATATTATCATTTTAAGCATGTCTTATTAAATAGTGAAACTCAACTCAACTATTAATTCAAACAATTAAAATGGATAAAAATATGATTAATAGGCACAAATATTTTATATATTTATTATATTTTTTAATTTTTTTTTCTTAATTATTATTTACATTGAAATATAAAGAATATATTATTTTTCTAAAGAAATTATAAGTAGTGTAGAAGTCTATCAATCAGTAAACTATAATCATGTTAACTTGTAAATGATGGTGGCTGTAAGAGTGGAAAACATCTATTTCCACAATTTATTTTTCTCATATCCCAAATCAACTGTGATTCATTTTTTATCTTGTAGATTAATCTACCCAAACATATACTAGTATTAACTGTTTTATAAAACTCATTCAAATAAGAAGAAAAACAAGGACAACAATATTGTGTGCAAATATGTGCTATTATGTATATATTTTGTTTTTTTAATCTCATGATTTCTTGTCAATATTTTTTTTTATTTTCACAGATTGAATCCATTATTTCCATGTTATATCACTCTTCATCATTATCATATAGCAAACACTCCTAACCCTATGCTAAGTTATTTTCCATTAATAATCATTATTGTGACTGCAATGACATAATTTAGTTTGTGGTCAAGATGGACCCCTTCGAATACAATCAAATTTATGAAACTGTCCGTAGTATCATCTCATTGGAAGCGTAGGAGTATCACGTGAAAAAAGTCAGAAACTCTGTTACTTCAGCTCAGGAGCATCGCAGATTGTCGAAGTTATCACAGACATCCCACCGTCCACGTGTCATGTTTTTATACTATTTTTCTCAATCTAGTAGCCGTTAAAAGGACAACCAAAGTTTTAACCAGCTTTCTCTCGGAAACAGTACAATATTATTTGCCTACATAGTGGACATCTCATGACACTTCAACCGAAAAACAACAGTGACAAAGTAGTATTATTTGTCATGCCCTTCATTAATTGAGAAATGTAGTTCATGTTCGTTTCCAACGAAACTATTACTTTATAAGTTATTATATTATTTTATAAATCATTGGCATTAAAGAAGTTAAAAATATAATTATAAATTTCGTTTGGTATTTATTTAGTATAACTTTCTCAGGGATGCTCAATGGTTAGAAATGGAAAATAGTAAATTACTTCGTCATTCTCTGCCAAAATACTACATCCACGGTTCCTCTGCCACATTACATTGAAGATGAAATGTGGATTCCACCCCCACATGGCACCTGTATTGCTCAGTAAAAAAAGTCCACCAATTCCCAAGATAAATAGCTATTCTATGCATCTATATTTCTTCCTCTGACCATTTTTAATTTATTGTTGTCGTAAGGATACCCCTTTTCTGAACCATGCATAGTATTTCTGTAGTATTATAATGTTCAATGGATCTGAAAATTCATCTTTGCCTCTGCAACTCTCAGAATTTCATGGTCTGAAATAAGGTATTTTTCTCTTAAATACTAAGCTATACTATGTGAACTCCATTTTAGTTTCATTTACTCTGTTTTAAGGTCTGATACTACATCTCTAAGACTTTGACAACATGGATTCAAAGGTGTAACTCGATGAGTGACTGTATTTTGTTTGCAAGCATTGTACATAAGGTTTTATTTAGTTCTTTGTTCATTTTAGGTAAAGGGTTTTCAGGATTGAATGCTTGAGACTGAAGTATTTGTCTAGGTTCATTAGGGTGTCCTTGTTTCAGTGACAAGAGTTACTTTACATGGCTATTTTGACATTTCTGTGCTTCATGTTTGTAGATACAACTAAATAGACATGCAAGGCTCTATAGTACTAAACTTCAATCTAGATTAGGCCAGTATTGTATATATTTTTGTTCAGAATATTAACAAGATCTCATACATGTCATGGATTGTACTGATTTTCTCTATATAGGATCTAAAGCAGAAATTATAGATCCTAAAAATTTTCATTGTGTAGAGTTTGGACCACCATTGTTCTACTCAAAAGATTGAATTTGTGAAAGACATCTTTGAAAATGAGATACGTAGAAGACAAAGGGTGCTATAACAATCATGGACCAACACAAGAGATCCCAAATAACAGTGCTGTGTATTCAGAGTTTAACAAAGGAAAGGATGCTACTCGTATCCCCCACCACCATCGAACAACTATGGGAAAACCAACCCCTTCTAAGTGGGATGATGCACAAAAGTGGCTTGTGGGATTGTCAAAAGGAGGAGAGAAAAGTCACTCCAAAAACAGGCCAAGAAACTCAAACGCAGATGATTTGAGACTGATAGCTCCTGTGCCACAGAAGGAGCATGATTACTCAAGTAGTGAGAAGGAAGAGGAAGACATTGATGCATCTCATGAGTTGGTCACCACTTCTAGTTCCAATGCCATTGTTGCTCAATATGAAGCTGATGCCAAAAGGGTAGAATGTGACGAGTCAAATTGGAGAAACAGTATTAAGCCTTCAGAAAACACAATCCAGGTCCAATCAATATGTTTCAGAGACATGGGGACTGAGATGACACCAATTGCTAGTCAAGAGCCTTCAAGAACTGGCACCCCAATTAGAGCCACAACTCCTGCAACTAGAAGCCCTATTCATTCAGGGACCTCAACTCCAATAAGGGGTCAAAATGGGTTGCAAGTTGTTGAGGGTGACCGTGACACTGTTAGGTACAGTGCAGAAGGATCAACAAGCCCCTGCAAGAGGATTGAAGATCAAGCTAGAAAGTTGAGTCCTCTAGAAAGCCGAGCAATGGCTTGGGATGAGGCAGAACGTGCCAAATACATGGCCAGGTAATTACTTAACTATTGAGCTTGTTCTATGATCAAATACTAAAATTTAATGAACTAGTGAATGTAATGAAGGAAAATTTTCACAATTAAACACTTGGTATAAATTTTGCCGCAGGAGTCAAGGATTTAATGTAGTTGTTGATTGTTAATAAAGTTTGTTTGTTAAAACTTTATTTAGGTTCAAGCGTGAAGAGGTGAAGATTCAAGCTTGGGAAAATCACCAGATTAGAAAAGCTGAAATGGAGATGAAAAAAATGGAGGTACAATACTTACTGGGTTTATTGGTCTTCTTATAATCTAGCATATTATTAGTAAGATATTCTGAAATTGGCACTTCCAAAAGTAGATCTTCCCTTAGCTCTTAAACGGTGATTTTAACCTTTCCAACGCTGAAGATGATAGCTCATCTTTTGATGCCCTGTTAACAACTCCAAAGCACATCTCAGTAAAGTTGAAAGGTCTGTGAAATAGACTGACAAATAGAATTATTCCTCAAAAGAAACATGGCATGGCAGGGACCTTTGATCTTTCGTATTTTCTTCCTGGATTCATTCCCCATGCAGGGAATAGAAAATGTAAATATTATGAAACTCCCTCGAGTTGTCATTGATCCACTGAAATAGCACAAGGGTTAAGCAAGTACTCTGTAATTGATAAGTTGGAAACAGTACACTGATCCATAGTGATATATCTAATGTGATTCTGATAGAACCTCCCTCTAGGTACCAGACATGCATTGCTTTCATGAGTGGGCTCAAGTTTGAGTAAAGTTGCTTTTTACTGCATACAACCGTACAATTTACAATTTGTACAGCTACACATTTTCTTCCATGTGTATGTACCTAACCTATATGGGATTACTCACTATTATTATCTGACACAACAAAGGGAATGAGCTTCGCTGCAATGTGTTAGCAAAACAAAATTATTGAAGTGTGCATATAGTTAATAGATAATTACAGTACTTAAGTAAGTGATTAGGATCTGTTTGAATTACCAGGTGAAAGCTGATAGAATGAAAGCTTTGGCACAAGAAAGGTTTGCAAATAAACTGGCTTCGACTAAGAGGGTAGCTGAAGAGAAACGTGCAAATGCACAGGTGAAGCTGAATGACAAGGCTTTGAGGACTACCGAAAGGGTAGAGTATATACGTCGAACAGGACATGTGCCTTCTTCTTTCTCTTTCAACTTTAAGTTGCGTTCCATGTGTTGGTAGCAGTTTTGCAACCTATATGCAATGTTTGTGTGAAATATGAAACTTTTTCTGTCTATTCCATCAAAATTTACTGTGCTACTTCTAAAATAATATTGCAAGTTCCATGGTGTTTTTCTTCCTCTCTTGGTGTGCTCTACGAACATCTTTATTTGATGTCTGTTTTAGTGATTGTTCCTGAAAGATCAGACATTGTGTTAGCCAGTAATAGCAAAATGAGAAAATAATGACGGAACTTGTGCATTAACTTAAGTACCATTACTCTTACGGTACCTCCAACTGATCGACCCTCACCTCCTGCAACATTCTACCATTCCCAACCCTAAACCTAACCCTTGATTAGGGGTGGCTATGGATTTAAAAATTGAATCCAAAGGTAATAAAATTGATTGAACTTGAAATTCAGATACCTTGCATCAAATTAATTTGAATTGTTTTGAATCTAGTTTAAATTTTGATTTGAATTAGTTTAAATTTATATTCAGTTAATCGATTTAATTAGGATAAAATTAACACCAAAATTGAGGGTATTACTTTTATTTGAATTAATGAAGTTGTTCTTTTTATTTACAATAATTACAATGTTTTAAAGATATTTTAGTTGTTAACTTTAGGAGATTGAGTGATCATGTGTAGTTACTAATACACAATGATTTAACATGATGGATTTGTTCAATAATTCTCAATGAAACTTTGCTTTTGTACTAGTTTTTTCCAGTGCTTCTCATTTTGTGGTCTTGCTACAATATGAGAACTTATTTACGTTCTATGTCGTTATCCTTTTTTAACAATCTGCTGTTTGCTAAAGAAATTATTTCATTTATTGTTTGTCTTTAGAAAATAAAATAATAAATTATGTAATGAATAAGACTAATTTTTAATATTTCGACATTATAATGATTAATCGTAATTTCGAATGAAGTTGAGTTTAAAATTTATAATTGTTGGGTTGATATCGTCCTGAATTATCTCCGTATTTAGAGTTTTCACGTTATACTATCGTGTTTTCTATATATAATCTTATTTCTATGTTAATAGGGTGATTCTTAAGGGTAAATATAATAATGTTTTTTGCATTTTTTCCAACAAGTGGTATCAAGAGCTATGGTTTCGTAGGATTTTTTCTTAGTATGCTCTATGGTTGCAACTTAGTCTAATCTTCCACATAAGAAAAGATTAATTCCTTGTTGTTAGAGAATCATCCTTGGTTTTTGAAGTTGCAATGAGAAATTTGAAGGAATGATTATTGTCACCGTCGTGTTTGTAACATTCTTATTAGAAATTACTTAAATAAAATAATTAAATAGTAACTGAAATTCAAACGTCCTCATTTATTATTTCCAAACGCGAGAAAAATTTAAAATTTATACAGTGCGCTTAAAATTCAAATTAGCAAAATCCATAAAAACCATAATCGTTTACAAGTTCTCAAAATGAACTAAATGAAAACTAAACTCGTGTATAAATGCAATTCAAATCCTATGAGAGCCCTCTCTCTATCTCTAGGCATCACCAACATCACCTGGAATATCATCTGCTCCCGTGTGACAAAATCATTGCCAAACATAAACAAAAAGAGTGAGCTCGTAAACAATTCACATATAAGTTAATAAATCAAGATACACCTAAGTGTTTTATTCTAGTTAATTCTTGGCCAAGACCTTATTACCCCAAGGTTTTTCAACCTGCAAGTCACACAATTAGTTGACCATGGACTTAGGATATGCGATGCTTCCACGAACCTGTTTGCTTGTGGTCCTGCCTCTACGAACTTCTCCCCTTGTAGTCCAACTCTGTAGACATCCCCGCCCGTAGTCCAACACATGTGATTCACCAACTACGAACCTCCTCGCGCACAACAGCTCTCAAGTGTGAGCACAAAACATACGAACCTCCCCGCTCATATCCCCACATGTGAGCATCAGGATATGAACCTCCCCGCTCATATCATCACGTGTTCATCACCAGCCATGAACCTACCCGCTCATGACACAATCAACATCTCATGGTCCAAGTCGCAAATCACAACACACAAAATGCAAGCAAGAAAGTCACTGCCTACAACGCTATCGCCTAGCGCTGCCTAAGCGCCGCCAAGCAACATTCCTGCGCAAACCGCCTGGTGGGACACCTCCGTCGCTAGGCGCCAGGCTACATTCAGACCCTCTGTCTCAAAGTTTATCGCCTAGTGGGTCATACCCCACAACTAGGCATCACCTGTTCCAAAGGATATCCCTGATGGTCTAACGCTTGGCAGCCACTTCTGTGCCGCCAAGCGTTATATCAGTAGCGCACCAGTTGCTGTTTTAGCACCCAAACCAGACCATAATTTAATCCAATTCATTTCAATACAATAATACATATCTCCAAATCATTACCTAACTTTGGTCTCAAATTCTCATCTCATATACTTCAATCTTATATATATATATATATATATATATATATATATATATATATATATATATATATATATATATATATATATATATATATATATATATATATATATATATATATAAGCATAAGCTTATCCATTTAATTCATGACCCACACTTGCAATGAGACATCATCAAGTCATTACCACCTACTACATCTAGCAAAAATAGTTCACTCCTCACGTTCCTACATGCTCATTCAATTATTTCACTATGTCTAGCACTTACTCACTTTATAGTACCTCTATCAATTTTTCACTAAGAGGCCAAGGTTACCAACTCCATGCACTAAGGTACCCCACCTTCCCAACCATTCCCTATTCTGTTACTCCACATCCTTTTCTCCTCATCTCCAACTAATTAGACCACTAAGACACTTACTACTACTTACTTAACCAATTTCCACTTATATATTAACTCCATCTTATTTCCACCATGTTGGCCGCCAAGCGATGCATCAGAACCTGGGTAAAAAATTAGTTTTTCTGCATCTGCGAATTGCCTCTTTGCAAGATTCCAGCCAATTATCCAATTTGCAATTACATCACACCAATTCACAATTCCCTCATTCACACACAGGCACACTCTACAGAATCATATAATGAACCAAACACCAGGATTGAGCCCTATTTCCCCCAAATTCCAATTTCATGTCCAATCTAACGGAAACTCTTCTCAAGTTTGCACACTATTTAATCATCACGAAAACACCACCAGTGGCATTTAGCAACAAATATATATCATTACATAATCACACAAACATAAAACTTTGCATGGAATTTTAAAGCATCACAATTTTCATTGAAAAACAATCAAACCCCCAACTTGTCATCGCATCGCCTGGCGAGTGTTCATCGTCGCCAGGCGGTTCATAGCAGAACCTAGAAACTGGGTCAAAATGAGAGTACTTGATTGTGTTAAGAGGACTTGGGTTCAAGTCTTATGTATGCCATTTATGTGTTATTTAATTTATTATTATTTTAATAATATGCTTGGTCATGTTGAGTGATAATATAATCATAGAATTTTAAGAATTTTCACGAAACATGAATTGGTTAAATGGTTGTGCATTGATTGGACATTGGCATGGTTATGGGTTTAAACCTTGGTAGAACCAAATTAAACTTTCTTTTTGCCCAAATTTTCTTTGGCATGAATGTGAAACAGCAGAGGAACCCTAGCTGGCCAAGGAGCAGCCAAGAGTCATTTTCGTTTTCCTTTCATCATTGCTAATTAAGACACCATTAAAAGACAAATTGTGAGAGAATATGAGGGTTTTGAGGCTGGATTTTCGGAGAGCATTGTAAGGTACACGAATTCAAGGAAAAGTAGTGGTTAGAGAGTGAAATAGAAGATCTGAATTGAGGTGGTGTTAAGGAGACCATTGGTGATCAAAAAGGGAAGCTCTATCATTATGTTTTGAGCAAGGAAACCAAGTTAGGAGTGTTGTTATCGCATTTTGTTATTAAATTATTGCATGAATTGTATGATGCTTCAATAATTGATTTTGTGTTTATGTTTTTCTTGAATTTCGCAAGTTTCTGGAATGTTTCCAGAAACCGCCTGGCGGATGAAGAAGTGTCGCCAGGCGACGCATCAATTCATTCTTAATTATGGGTTCTTGAAGAGGAACCGCCTGGCGGTAAGATCCCGACCGCCAAGTGACGCGTGACTACAATCCAGTTTTTAGGTTTTGTTTGAACTGCCTGACGATGATGAACTACCGCCAGACAATGCGGGCTGTTTTGGTTCAATTTTTGGGTTTTTTGTGTTCCGGGTGATTTTTAATTGGTGGAAAGGGTGTTAGATCAATAATTGACTAAATGGAAGTGATTAATTATGAAATCATGAGGTGATAAAGGGAAGATTGGATGGTCATGGCATATTTGGGGATTTTGGGTTTTGGATGAAATTTCATGAGCAAAGGTAATACAAATTTAGGATATTGGAAGCATAATGTAATAATAGGACCCATAAACGTGTGACAAAAGGGTACTGGATGTAAAACTTGAGAGATTGTGCGAAATGGGGAAGTTGAAATTCTCACAGGTGCAGGGCAGAATTATGGGTTTCCCAAAACTGATGCACTGCCTGGTGGCAGGCTAGGTGTCGCCAGGCGCCAGCGCAAAGATATAGAATTTTGCGTGGCTCTTGAGTGCATTAGTGAATTTGGAGTTTTGGTGGTAGTAAGCTGTAATTCGAACACCAACTTGGGGTTATTGGACAGAGGCCTGAGATAGGTCCTTAATGATTTAGTAGTATGAATCAATTTGGGGGTTAATTGGGGAATGAAAGAAACATGGACATATCAACCTTGCAGTAAGACGTCATTAAATTAAGGTTCTGCTGAACTTTGAGGCATAATATAATTACGAACTTGAGTGTCAATGAAGATGCACGAGTTAGATTGCAAGGTGGGATTGCATAAGTGAAAGAATTGTTATAATACTAAGGTAAGGTATAATTGGTAGGTTGCCTTTAAGAGAGTGAGAAGTGTTGTTAGTGGACACTATGATAGGTTAGTTAGGTTGTGACTGTGGCCTGGAGTTGAATAAAATGGGTTGCACTTAATGGGTTCTAAGTAATTGGTATGGTCAAAGGAATAAATTTACCCATGAGTATATTTATGATATGAAGACATAAGAAATGAGAACTCATGACCAAAGAATGGAAGTTATGTGATTGGTAATTATGCAATGCATCATGGAGGGGTTGCGGAATGGTCTGGAATCACATATGATAGGCAAATCAGTACAATTCGTTGTATTGGTCTAGTGCCTGGCGGTGGAGTCTGGACCGCCAGGCGATAACTACATTTACAGTAGCTTTGGGCACGCTTGGTGCCTGGCGATACGTGTCCCCTGCCAGGCGGTCTAGAAGCGCATTGCGCCTAACGACTTGTAGGTAGTGCTAGGCGATATTTATGAGGCTAAAGCGATTTGCTTGCTTTGGATGTGTGTGGTCCACAAGGTTTTGGGAATATGTCAAAGGTCGGCTTGCTGGTGTTCCTTGAGTTGTGGCTCGAAACATATCCCTTGAGTTGTGGCTCGGGATAGGGGTTAAGCATGTGACATTCCTTGAGTTGTAGCTCAGGTTAGCGAGTGTTACTGGTGTGAGTGTGCGCGTTGTGGCGTGTACGGATGGGTCCAGTTAGATTGTTCTGCTCAATATTAAGCTAACGAGTTTGATAGTCTTGGGATGTACGAATGTTATTCGTATTGGGAACTCCACCTGGTGTTACGGAGTGTGGTCCGTAGCATGGTTTCCCGCACGTGCTCTACCAGTTGTGGCTGGTAGGTGTGGCTGTAAGACACCTTGAGGTACTCATCAAAAGATGTAGAACTCGATTCACATTCATCCCCAAACCCTTATTGAAACTTCATGTTCATGTAATCATCAAGTACCAAATTATCATCAAACAATGGCATTCTAACATCTTAAATCAAATAATACTCAACAAGAATGAAGAAAACAATTATCCAGAAAGACCAACATCACCACAGGATCCACAAAACCCAGAAAACAAACAATGTTGTTCGCATCGCCTGGCGGGCCTTGCTTGTTGCCAAACGGTTCCGGTAGAACCTAGGAAAAATGACTCATGTTGGATGTGTCACCGCCAGGCAATTTCTGGGTAGAAACCCATAAATGCGAAAAAACACAAGAATTGGAGGAAGAAAGGGACACCCAGGCTTAAACATTTCATGAAATGCATTATTCATGAATTAAACAATTAGGTACAATTCCCCTTATCTGGATTTCCTGCTCCAAAAGCACTCCTAGAATCTTTCTTGCACAAACCTTGATCAACCTTTGGCCTCTAACAAAAGAATTCTCTCTAGCCCTTTTTCCACTCCTCAGCTTCAATGCTCTCACAAATCTCTCAGCTGCCACAAGTATACCCCACTATTTTCCACCCACCAAACTCTATTCTTTCATTTTTCAGCCCTTAAAACTAATTAAATAATTAAAAATGAAATTAACAAAAGAAAAAGTCAATGACCATTAAAGTACCATTACTTAGAGCTTCTTGCAGCATAACTGCCACTCAATGAGGGAACCATTTAGAGCTAGCCGAGGTTCAAACTCTCATCCACCTAATTACCAACCATATGCACAACTAAGATGCCATTACATGTTTCATGACATTTTATGCACATAAATAATTATAAAATCACCTCACACAACCACATATACATGCAAAATAAAATAAATAATTAAGACATTACACTAATGACATACGTAGGACCAAACTTAAGACCTCTCAACACAACCAAGTACCTCTCAACCACTTAAGCTATTAATGTTCCTTGTCCTAACTTAACAACCCAATTCTTTTAGTTGTACTTCTAATCAACAGTTATGGTTAATTAAATATTTATTCTTTATTTAATTTTCACGGGTCTTACAATGGTAGGATGTCATGGTGCGACGGTGGTGCTATGTCAATAGGTGTTACGTTGACGGGTGTTGTGTCTCTAGTGCGGGAGTCAAATTGCATGGTGGTTGTGAAGTGCGGACGTTTGATCTGTAGCTTTTCAGAAGGTTTAGTGGTTTTGTGTCGTGGTTGCGGCATGGTTCCGATGTAGGGTGTATGGTGTTTAAGCACGGACGTTGGCTAATATTGATGCAAAGTGTGTGGTGCTTATACATGGGCATTGGTTAGCATTGATGTAGGGTGCATGGAAATTCTTGGGATGACTTAGTTCGAATTGAGAATTCTTGGGATGGTTTGATTCCTAGTGAAAATTCTTGGGATGGTTTGGTTCCATGTGAAAATTCTTGGGATGGTTTGGTTCCAAGGGAAAATTCTTCGGATGGTTTAATTCTATGTGGAAATTCTTTGGATGATTTGATTCCAAGTGATACTCTTTATGATGGAGTATGATTGTTGGTGTAGGCAATGAAGATGGGTGCTAATGACTATATAATGGGCTTTAAGTCCATGATGTTCCTTGCCTTAAGTTAAAAACACTTTGAACTAGTGTTTGACTTTTCTTATTCTCTTGTAGTAGAGGATTGTGAGGTGTAGCTAAATTCTTGTTCTACAGAGTGTGGATGTACTTAGGATCAAAGGGTTGAGAGTGTTTTCTGTGTGTCGTACAAATTTCCACACAGTGAATATTCTTTGCGGTATTGGTTTTTCTCTATATTTGAAGTTTCCACGTTATATTCTTGTGTTCTCTCGCTTTTTCCAACAATAATTTAATATTGTGAGTTTAAATGTAGATATATAATGCATTTTTATTATATAATGAAATGTATGCAATATTATTAAATCATTTAAACCATGCATCATATTCAATAAAAAACATTACAAAGTGGTAAGGAATTGGAAACTATAACGAGCCACATATTAGAGTGTGCAAATTCTTATCAAATCTAGTTTAAAGCATTTCAATTGAATTCAAATCTAATTTAATTTGACAAACAGAGTTTGATACTAAAACTTCATGCCAAAATAATAGATTTGAAGTAGTTTTGAATGGAGTAATTGTGCACACGAGCTAGCTAATTTTTGGATTTTTTTTCCAATTTAGCTTAATCCTTCATCCATAATTTTTTTCCATGGCCATTTCTCATGAAAGAAAGATACTTTTTTTTTTCAGAGTAACTTATTTAAGCTTAATAATCTTTTTCATCTCAATATTTATAGTACTTGTTAAATGTTTTTTTTTATTTTTTTTTTAATTTTTTTTATATTCAATGTGATTCAAATATTTGTTAAAAAAAGTCAATGTGGTTTCTTTTGTTAAATCAATATTAACATTATTAAAAGATGATGATCTGATTTATATTAAGCCATTTTCCTTTTCCTTCATATATGTTTCTCTTCATTTCTATTTTCTCCTATAAAATCTATGAAATTGAAATATTTAGAATTTAATTTTTTAACCCTAAAATCAATTTCTTCACTCATTCGTGGAAGACGCTCCAGTTTTTTCTGAAGTACATATATCATATATTGGAAGTACAAAAAAGCAAAATTTTAAAGCAAGCAACATAGCACAACACAAATCACCAAAGGTCGAAACTTGAACAACTAAAACACCATGCGAGACAATTTAAAACATGTCCAGAAGACCAAATACAAAAAACACACTACAACAAAAATCGCTTTAGGCAACAACACAAAATTGTGAGTTAAACCACAAAAACCATGGGCTAAAGTTTAGACAACAATTTTTTAGGCCTAGTCTAGGTGAGCGTAGCTGTAGGTTATAGGCCACGGTTTTCAGTACGACAACAATTTTAAAATCGTTGCTTAAAATCCTCATTAAAGGCAATGGTTTTGATGTACATGTTTTCCAAAACTTGACATTTTCAACATTGTGAGCTCTTGGCGTTTACAGTCTAAAATCAAATAGACGGAAGAAATTCAAATTTTTATGTTTTTAGAACTAAATTTTGCATTTTCAGTCGAAAAAAGAGGGAAGGAATATTTCTAAGCTAAAAGTTTTAATTTTTAGTGTATTTTAGACCACATTTTTATGGATTAGCCCACACTTTTTACAAGCAAGATTTATATAAATATTGCTTAAGATAGTTTTTAAGCCACATCTCCAAAAATGTTGCCTTTATTATGTTTAGACCACATTTTACACCCGTGATCTCGTTTAATGTTGTCTAAAGTCATTTTTGTTGTAGTGAAAAAAAACACTCACAAGTTTAGATTTCACGTAATGGTCATTTGGGTTATTGGACACAAAAAGGAAATGGAGAAAAACATTAAATTGAAGAGGAATAACTAGATTAACAAAATGGAGCATTCGATTATAAAAAATAGATGAAGGACAATTTAGATTTCACATAATGGTCATTTGGGTTATTGGACGCAAAAAGGAAATAGAGAAAAACATTAAATTGAAGAGGGATAACTAGATTAACAAAATGGAGCGTGCGATTATAGATAATAGATGAAGGACTTCTTGTTCAAAAGGGAATAAGTACAAGGAAGAAACACATATGGAAAAGAAGCATAACACAAATGAAGAAGGAGCAAATACTTCTCATGATGCTTAGGCATGAATCTTTTTCTCAAAAATCTTTTCAAGTCATCCCAAGTTTCAATGGGCAACCTTCTTGAGTGGGTTACTTCATTTTGAACTTGTTCCACCAAAATAAAGCATAACCCTCGAATTTAAGCACAACAAGTTTAATAATGTGCAAGTCCTTAAGTTCAAAAGAAAAAGAAATTTGTTCTCCTTTCCTCTCCCATTCCCCACACACATTAGGATTGGATGTGCCTACAAATCTAGAAAATTGATATTACTTTTAACAAGTAATTTGTCAAGTCCAAATCTTGAAGGTTGTCTCCTCTCATGGCTTTGTCTTTGGCTTCTTCTTGGACGTTTATAGAAGGCCTACATATCACTTCCAAAGGAGGTAGAAGCTCTTGAAGAACTATGAAGCTTTTTCTCTTCCACTTTGAATCCTTTTGTTTTGCTCTTCCAAGAGTTTGTATATGCTTTCAAGGGAGATTTTAGGTATGTCCATATTCATACTTACTTCCCCTTCGGAGCTCTTGGAAGCCATGCATAAAAAAGCACAAAAAATAAGCCAAAAAATTGTACCAAAAGTAGTGTAGATGTTAGTAGAAAATGTCTTATTACTCTTTAGTGTTTACACTCAAAATTTTCGTCCTGACTAAGAAAACAACAAAGATATGTTGTATAAGGATCAACACTCAATTCGCTAAGAGAGAGTAAAAGAGTTCTCAAAAGTTACTTCAAATTCCAAATCAAGAAATACTATCTCTCAAGTGAAAGATGAAGCAAATCAAAATACACTTAAAACCTTAAATTCTTTGAAAAGAGGTAGGCAAAACCATACGAATCAAAGAAGACAAATTGGAAATGCTAATTAAGAAAAGTAAACAAAAGATTATATAAACTCATATGACATGTGACCTAAAAAAAAGCAAAGAAAAACTTGAAGAAAAAAAAGACACTAGGAAAGGTAAAAATTCAAGCAAAAAATTTCACCCATAAGAATCATGTTAAATGTTCTAATGAAAAGTAGCAAACATATACACATTCAAAGAGATAAAACTCATGCAAAATGAATGATACAATTTGTGAATTCCCCCATGGAAGTCAAATAGCAAATTGTTTCAAGAAACTAGGACAAACTAGTCATGAAATGCCTACTTTTTAATTAATTTTTGTTCTTTTTTATTCTTTTTTTTTTGTTTTTTCAACTTTTTTTAATCTTTAAAGGTGAAATTTGCTTTGATAATCCAGATTAGCATGTCCCATGAAGATTTTTGTGGCTTAAAAACAATTACTACAAAACTACCACAAGGGAAAAGGGATTCAACACATGCATCTATATGTTCATGAGTCTCAAATCATCTTAAAAACATGTATAGGTTTAGAAAAACTTTCAAAAGAGATTTAACACTTTAAAAACTCTAGCAAACAATAGAATAAAACATAGACTCGAAAAGGAAAAAAAAAAGCTCAAAGCATGCAAAATTAACCAAGCATGAGCATCATACCCATTTTCCTAAAAATATTTTGGCTATTCTACAAGAATTGGATACAATGGTTGGATTAATGGAGTAAATTAATGAAACAAAACACAACATATATGAATAACAACATGTTCATTATTCGACTAAATTAAGAACAACAAAGGAAGACATTAATCACATCTAAATAGAAGTGAGTTTCAAACTCATATATAAAGGACACTTACTTAGGTTAAAAAGCAATAACATTAAAAAGCAAGAATATTAAAGAGCAAAAAATAAATAAATGTTGCTGAAAAAACAAATTGCTAAAAAACTAATTATATGAACCTTTAAAGGTTGATAGGATCTAGATCAACCCTTGAAGGTGTTGGAAACACAAAACCCATGCTTGAAGATCTATTAATGGCAGAAGCAATAAAAGAAACAATAAGCACCATGGGTTAAACTAAAATATGAAGTAGAAAACACGAACAAGAAAAGAAATGAAACATCAAAAATGGACTAAAGGAAGAGAAATGTAAGAACTCACCTCCTTTAATTCAATAACCAAAGGATAAGTGCAAGATGATTCACCACTTGAAAAACATTTCAAGATAAGAATCCAAAGTAAGAGAAGAGAAAATACCAACTCTCAAATGCTCACACAGAGACTTTTATTCATTCAACTCAAGATATGATTTTACAAAATGGAGAGACTTATATTTATAAGTGATGAGCTCATCCTAAGGAGGAAATAGAGAGTTAACTTTGCTAATCAAAAGTTAACTTCTTTAATCATGTTTATCCAAACGAATTCCTTGAAATCAAGGAGATACATGTACTAGTTCTTTAATTCAAGGAGAAGGAATGATGGGGTGGTTGGATTCAATGGATGGGGTCCTAAGGTAGGTGGACAAGAGTTTAGGTACAAAGAAAGGGATCCTAAAAGAAGGACAAAGTGACTAGATACATTGAAAGGGAGCCTAAGGTAGGTGAATGCATCTAGAAACTTGAAATCCTCCTAGTTTCTAGATTCATCCTTCCTTTCTCAAGTTTTTTCCCTCAAGATCTAATCCTCTCTAAAGTTCCTATTTATTTACAATTTCCTTAATCTCTTCTTCTAATGCTTTGAGTTTCTCTCTTGCGAACCTCCCTTGATACTTCTCTTTAATTTCTTCTTCTTTATTCTTCCTAGCCATGCTTTGTGTTTGAATTCCTTGTTGTTCATATTCTTTTTCCTAAACAAGCTCTTCATCATCTTTATTCACATAAGCTAAAGAGCAAGAATACTAAACTACAACAAAAAAGAAAGAAAGAAAGAACAACAAATATGAAAGTTGTTAAATATGTAAACAAATCAATCACAAATTCAAGATCAAATAGAACCAAAAATCTTTTGAGTTTGCTTTGATCTTGATCCTATGAATGTTAAAGTAGACGAGAATTGATTATCTGCTAAAGTAGTTGAGAGGGGCATGTATATTCTCCAAGATTGACTTGAGGTCTGGATACTATCAGATATTGATCAAACCAGAAGACGTCCAGAAGACAATGTTTAGATCGAGATATGAACATGACGAGTATGTAGTAATGCCATTTGGACTGACTAATGCTCCAATAGTCTTTATGGATTACATGAACCGGATTTTCCGGCCCTATTTGGACAAATTTGTGGTGGTGTTTATAGATGACATTATCATCTATTCCAGAAATAGGGAGGAGCACGTTGAGCATCTAAGAGTTGTATTGGCAGTACCCACATAACATCAGCTCTATGGCAAGCTGTCCAAGTATGAGTTCTGGTTAGAAGAGGTAAAATTTCTAGGGCATCTCTTCATAGGGAATTGTAGTGGATCCGAGTAAAATTGAAACAATCTGGAAATGGGAAAGACCATGGACAGTGATCGAGGTACGAAGCTTCTTAGGATTGGCCAGGTACTACAAGAGATTTGTGGAAAGGTTCTCTAAAATGGTGAGTCCTCTGACCCAACTCACTAGAAAAGACCAACCATTCTCCTAGACAAAGAATGTGAAGAGTGTTTTGAGGAGATGAAGAAGAGATTGACTACAACTCCAATACTAGTTATACCATACACAAGCAAGAAGTTTGAGGTATATTGTGATGCATCCTATCAACGTTTGAGATGTGTACTGATGCAGGAGAAAAGGCATGTGGCTTATGGTTTAGGCAGTTGAAAGTTCATGAAAAGAACTACCCCACCCATGATTTAGAGTTGGTTGTCATAGTGTTTGCTCTTAAGACATAAGTTGGCTCTCAGTTCCAGGTTTTCAGTGATCACAAAAGCCTGAAATACTTGTATGACTAGAAGGAGCTGAATATGAGGCAGAGACGATGGATGGAGTATCTCAAGGATTATGATTTCGAGTACTTTACCATCCAGGTAAAGCAAATGTAGTGGCGGACGTCTTGAGTCGAAAGAAGATGAACATGTCGGTAATGATCGTGAAAGAGCTAGAGTTGATTGAGAGGCTCAGGGATATGAATCTGGTATACAGTTGGGAGAAGATTTTATCATGTGCAATGCACTAACATTGACCAGCGACATCTTGGGGATGATCCGAGATGAACAGAAGAACGACGCTGAGCTGTAGTAGTTTGTGAGCTGGTTAAGTATTGAGAAATGGAAGGCTTACCGGATGAGGTCAGATGGATTCTTGCGGTTTCGCGACAAAGTATGTGTACCTGGGAATTGGAGGTTGAGGAAGCAGATTCTAGAAGAGGGTCACAAAAGTTGTCTTAGCATACATCCGGGTATGACTAAGATGTATAAGGACCTGAAATAGTCCTTCTGGTGGAATGGAATGCAAACTGATGTCGCAGACTTTGTGGCATCATGCTTGGTGTGTCAGAAGGCAAAGATTGAACACTAGAGACCAGATGGTACGTTATAGTTGTTAGATATCCCGCAGTGGAAATGGGATAGCATCGCCATGGACTTTGTGACTCATTTGTCGAGATCTACTAAAATTCAATCTGGGTGATCGTGGACATGTTGACTAAGTGTGCCCATTTCTAGCAATTAACCCGAAGATGTCAATGGACACGCTGGCTATGCTATATGTTAGAGAAGTAGTCAGACTACATGGAGTGCCAACTAGCATCGTATCTGACAAGGATCTGAGGTTCACTTCTCATTTTTGGCAATCCCTACAGGCAACTTTGGGAACTCAATTGCAGATGAGTTCCGCATATCACCCTTAGACGGATGGCCAGTTTGAGAGGACGATCCAATCATTGGAGGATCTGCAGCGAGCATGTGTATTGGATCATATGGGTAGTTGGAGTGAAATGTTTCCATTGGTGGAATTTACCTACAACAACAGCTATCATTCCAATATTGGTATGGCGCCCTATGAGGCCTTGTACGAGCGACGATGCAGGACACCACTATGTTGGAATCAGGATGGTGAGTCCTTGATGTTGGCTCCAGAATTTTTACAGTAGACCTCTAATAAGGTCAAAGCATTCCAGGAGCGAATGAGAGTGACTTAGAGTAGACAGAAGTCCTATGCAGATAAGAGGAGGCGACCTATAGAATTTGAAGCAAGGGATCATGTGTTCCTCAGAGTCACACCGACTGTTGGCATTGGGATTATATCTGTTACATCTTTCACTTTGATGTTGAATTCTTGATGGGTTGATTGAAGGTTCTTTGAAGAACTAAACAGGAACTTGAGAGTGGTTGAATACACTTAAAGAGTGAAACACAAGTGAAATTGAATGTAAACACGTAAAGAGTGGTGAGACCCATTTGATAATTTTATCCACATTACTTGTGTTAACCACTTATTGTGTTTTGTGTTAGTTCTTGTTTCATCTCTTTCATTGCAGGAATTAGCAATTTTGAGCACTCCACAATGTTCCATACACATTCGACCTTGATAGAGGATATCAACTTCATTGTGTCCATAATTATCAGGCTGAATAGCAAACTTGGGGAACCTAGAAGGGAGCATAAACATGATAGAAGATCATTGTCAAGCAACAAAACAAGTGTTATTAGGTGCACCAAGTGTGAAGGATATGGACACGAAAATTATCAATGTTCTAATTGGAACGCAAAGTACATGACTCTTCAAGAACTCCAGAATTACATTGTATACTTGAAAGAGGTGAAGAGGAGTGTTAGGCAAAAGCTCGAAGTCAGGCGAGAGCAACAAGCAAAAAGGGAGCGTGAAAAGGCGGAAAGAACACTAAATGAAATGTGGGAAAAGGCAAGACAAGAGAGAGAGTTAAAAGAGAGAAAAGAGCTAGAGATGAGAGAAAGAGAACAACAAAAGGAAGAGCTCAAAGAAAGAGTTAGAGAAAGAGAGGCGAGAGTACAAATGAGACTACAACGATTTGAGATGTTGGAAAAAGCAAGACAAGTGGAAAAATTGGAGAAGGAACAAAGGAAAAAAGAGCTAATAGAAATAAAAGAGAACGAGGTAAGAGAGAAAAAGAAGAAAGAGCAACAAGAGAAGGAAGAAGAAGAACGAAGAGAGAAGCAAGAGAAAGAGTCTTTCTTAACACCCCTTACATATATGGTTGAGACAAAATCCTTAAAGGGGGATTGTAATATTCTGAATTGTTGTTCCCATTCACATCATGATTTTTCATTTTCATTGGGAACACTTACTCATTCATCTTTTTTTATCTTAATGCCTAGGGAAGACTTATACATTAAGGAGCAATGGCATAAGCAATGGGGTGAAGAAAAGATGATAGAAAAGGCAGCAACAACATGGGCAAAACATGAACCTGACTTTAATCATCTGCTTGTGTGTTTGTCCTATCATGAAAATCCTAAGGGATTTCAAGGACACTATTTTTCTATTATAATTAGTATGGGTTGTTTTCCTTCTTGTTTCACTGTGGATAGTATAGTTGTGTTGAAACTCTTTGTTATATTCTGCAGGTTTATCTTTGATCCTGAAGGGCAATCTCCAAGCACCTTGATAATAAGAGATCAGCCTATTCCATGATTCCAATCTCATTTTTTTATAGCATTTTATTTTTGTCTTTAGACTATTATGGTTTTGTGTGCTTTCAGGACTTATGTTTGTGTGTTTGGTTGTAGGTAATAAAGCGCTAAAATTCGAGGTCGATTTTTCTCCAACCCAGAAGCAATGATGTAGGTGTAACATCCCTATTAGAAATTACTTAATTAAAATAAATAAATAAAATATAGAAAATCAATCCACATAATTTTATTATTCCCAAACGCGAAAAAATCCAAATCATTTTTCAACGCGGCATAATTTAAACATAACTAAATAATAATCTTTTTATAAGTCTTTAAAATCCAACATAATGAAATAACATCATAAAAATCCTTATCTCAAGAGCCCCCAAGCTAGCCCTCTCTCCGTCTCTATGCATCACCAGTATCACCTATAACATCATTTGCTCCCGTGTAACGAATCACACGATCATCGCCAAACACAAACAGAAAGAGTGAGCTCAAAGATAATTAATAGAACAAGTTAATAAAATTAACAATGCACCTAATTGTTTAATTCTAGTTATTTCTTGGCCAAGACCTTAATCCCCAAGGCTTTTCAACCTTCACAACACACATAAAGTTAGCCCTGGACTCATGATTTATGATCCTCACACGAGCTTGCCCGCTCATGGTCCTGCCTCTACGAACCTCCTCGCTCCTAGTCCTGCTCCATGGACCTGCCCGCCCGTAGTCCAACACACGTGATCCATCAACTACGCAACATCTCTCAAGTGTGAGCACAAAACATACGAACCTACCTCGCTTGTATCTCCACACGAGAGTAACTAGATATGAACCTCCCCGCTCATATCATCACGTGTTCACCACCATCCATGAACCTAGTCGCTCATGGCACAACATCTCCTGGTCTAAGTCTGCATCAATGCGTACAAACAACACACAAAAACCCACACTTGCAAAAATATCGTCTGGCTTGAAACACAAAACTGCATTATTCTCGCTTAGGCTAAAAGCCTTCGTCCAAGCGACCAGGCCTATCTTGCTTAAGCTAGGCTCTCTCGCCTGAGCGAGTGCGTTATAGCGGCATTATGTGAATTCTCGCTTGGGCGGCGATTCGAGCAAAGCACACAAATTTCCCATGATTTCTCACTCAAGCGAGGAACTCTCGCTTCAGCGAGATGATCTGTCACCCAAAACCTGGGCTCTCCGCTTGAATGAGATGCTCGAGCAGAACCAAGGTCACGTCTCTACTACTTTTGCCTTGGCGAGGCTTGCTCGCTTGAGCGAGAATAACATATGTTGTTGTTGTTCACGCACGCAAACATCATAAACAATGCCAAACCACAGTTCAAACATTACCAAGCAGTCTATAACAGCGAACAATTATCATGGACATGTTTTAAATCCAATTGGACCCTCAGAACTTTAGATTGAACCATAAACCACCATACAATACAGAAACCTTCATCATATTCACACAAATGCATAAGAGATTGTTCAAACAACATCAAAACAACAAACTTCTAAATCACATCACCTAAAGCACGAAAATTCATGGCAAGGCAAATTCATTCTTACCCATTACAAAATACACGAAATAGCTCCCCTTACCTGGATTCCTTTGCTAAAATTCGAGTTTGGTGTGTGCTCTTGAGCCAAAACGCTCATAGCCTTTTTCTTTCTCTCCAACAATGGCTTCCACCCTCACTTCTCTCTACAAATCAGCACGAACCTTTCTAGAACTCACTGTCTAAATGCCCACATGAAAATACCGCCTCCCTTTCTCCTCCAATTCCTTTCTCTCAACTACCACCCTAATTAAGTGTGATTGCATATGAATGGCTAATCATGAACCATTATTTAATGTCTCCCAACCCATTAGACTGCCTCTCTTGGGAGCTAGGTTTTGTCTCTACCCTTTCATATTCAAGTTAAAATTAAAATTGGGCAAAAAGATAGTTTAGTTTTGTTCTCATCAAGGTTTGAACCCACAACTAATCAATTACCAAGTCAAGTGTACAACCAATTCAACCAATACATGTTTTGTGAAAATTCATATAATTTTATGATTACATTATCACTACTCACATCCAAACATAACATTAAAATAATGCACATAATAAATATCATACAATTGATATACATAGGACTCGAACCCAAGTCCTTTCACACAATTAAGTACTCTCAACCATTTAAGTTAGTATTTTTCCATGTCATAGCAATCTGCATTAAATGCCATAAAGGCTTCTACTACCCACATTTATTAAATAATTATTTATTTAATTATTTAAATTTCTCGGGTCTTACACCCCCACCTTAAAAGATTTTCGTCATCGAAAATTAGACTTACTAGGAAAAAAGTGCGAATAGGATTACCTCATGAGATCCTCCATCTCCCAAGTCATCTCCTGAGTAGCTTCATTCCAGAGGACTTTCACCGTCCGTATCTCCTTTCCCCACAGCTTCTCCACTTGAGAGTCCAATATTCTCACCGGTCTTGTGTTCACTATTAGATCCTCCCTGATCAGGATGTCATCTCATTCCAACACATGTGAGGGATCTGCTATGTATTTCCTTAACTATGAAACATTAAATACGTTGTGCAAGTTCACCAGATGCGGTGGCAAGGCAATCTCATAAGTTACGGTGCTGATCCTCCTCAAGATTTGATATGGCTCAAAAAACCTTGGAGTTAACTTCCTTGATTTGATAGCCTTTCCAATGCCATCAGTCGGTGTGACTCTAAGGAACACATGATCCCTTACTTCAAATTCTAGAGGTCGCCTCCTCTTATCTGCATAGGACTTTTGTCTACTCTAAGTTGCTCTCATTCGTTCCTGGATTGCTTTGACCTTATCAGAGGTTTACTGTAAAAATTTTGAAGCCAACACCAAGGACTCACCATCCTGATTCTAACATAGTGTTGTCCTGCATCGTCGCCCATACAAGGCCTCATAGGGCGCCATACCAATACTGGAGTGATAGTTGTTGTACGTAAATTCCACCAATGGAAGCATTTCACTCCAACTACCCATATGATCCAATACACATGCTTAGAGTACATCCTCCAATGATTGGATTTTCCTCTCAAACTGGCCGTCCGTCTGAGGATGATATGCGGAACTCATTCGCAATTGAGTTCCTTCACCCTCAAATCCGAGACGATCATTCATCATCAAGTGTGAGTCCCTTCAACCACATTGGTACACTCCCCCTCCAGTGGAAGCATTCCCAACCACAAGTACTTTTTTTCTACCTTTTATGTACCGTCGTTCTTCTTAATGGGACACACTTATTTGGAACCCTTATTAGGAAGACTTTCGATACAAGGACCATACTGCACTCGTTTGAGTCGGTTTTAACCATCGGCTCTGATACCACTTGTTAGGTTAACAAAGGAGGTTTCACTTGGGAGAACAAACACCAATGAGACTTGAGCCCAACCACATAAGGCATTGATGTAAGACCGGTGGAATTTAATTAATTAAATAAATAAATAAATAATAAATGCAGGTAGTGGGAGCCTTTATGACATTAAATTCTAAATTGTATGACATGGAAAAGTGCTAGCTCAAATGGTTGAGAGTACTTAATTGTGTGAGAGGACTTGGGTTGAAGTCCTATGTATGCCATTGTGTGTTATTTAATTTATAGTTATTTTTATATTTATGCTTGGCCATGTGGAGTGGTCATATAATCATAGGATTGGATAAATTGTCATGAAACATTAATTGGTTGAATGGTTATGCATTGAATTGAATATTTGGCATGGGTATGGGTTCGAACCTTGGTGAACCCAAATTAAGCTTTCTTTTTGCTAAACTTGTTTTTGGCAAAGAGGAGAAGGGGTAGAAACCCTAGCAGCCAAAGGGGCTGAAAAACAACTGCATAATGGCCTTGAATGACAATTATCATAAGCATCAAACCCAATTTTCGTTTTTTGGCTAATTAACCCCATTAAGACCTAATTAAAAGGCAAATTGGAGGTGAGAAAAAGGGTTTGCTTTACCTATGGGATTGCTTGGCCTATGCTTGTACTACACATTAGGGAGAGAAAATCAGAGAGAAACGGGAGGTTGAGTGCCATCCAGGAGCTGAATTGGGTGAGAGAAGAGAAGCCATTCTTTTATCAAAGAAGGAGACGAGAACTTTAAGGTTTAGCAAAGGAAACCATGTTAGGGGAGTTTTACTCGTTAAGTTGCGTGATTAGATTAATTGCAAGATAAATAATCCTATTTATACATGAGTACATTGTTGTTTGCGTTAATTTTCTGGGTTTTTGGAATTTTTCCAAAAATTGCCTGGCGGGAGATGAATGTCCGCCAGGCGACTCATCCTTGCCAAGCTAATTTTGGGTTCTTGGAGAAGAACCGTCTGGCGGCAGAGTCCCGGCCACCAGGCGACGCAATGCTGAAACACATTTCTGGGTTTTTCTTGATGCACTGCTTGGCGGTGATGAATAACCACCAGGCAACAAGAGTCAATTCGACTCGATTTTGATGATTTTAGGGTTCTAGGTTGTTTCTGATCGAGAGAAAAGATAATACTAATTGTTTGGAAGTGATTGGATGTCAGAATTCTCTGAATTATAGGTAATTGAATGTTCAAATTGGGTGAAGAATGCATGAACATGGTTTAGGGTTCGTGAATTGGGGACTTTTGTTAGGAAATCAATTTCAGAGGGAGTTTATTTGAAAAGTGAATTATTGTATGAGATGTTATCGTTTAAGTCCTGTTAAACGCACAATATTGAGGAAATGGCCAAAGGAGGAGGAAGACGAGCTTCGGACTGCAAGGTGCTGGAAACTCTAGAGACTTCCCAGAATTCATGTGCGTCGCCTGGTGGTACTATGGTTACCGCCAAGCGTTATACCATAATGGAGTGGTTTTTGTGCACTTTGGCGGATAATGGTGGTTGGGAAACTGATCAGGATCTTGTGAAGTATAAGTTTTGGAATTAGGGGTTGTTATAGGGATTGGCCTAAGTGGGAACACTTGGGGTAGACATTACTAATGTTAATTGTGATAAATTGGTAATTTGAGAACTTTGAGTAATGAGGAATGGTAACTATATGGGATTAGTTAGATGATTTATAGGTAATTCATTGTAAAGTACTGGTGATGTGAGAAGTAAGGGGTCATAAATACAATATATCTTATAGATTAGTTGGATAAGCTTTAAATTGTAAGTTATGGAATATGCCAAGTCCGATATAAATTAGATTATATTATGACCTGAGTGGTAACAATAGTGCTCTGAAATAACTGTGGTGTTGGGTTATATGTTAGTGGTGTAGGGTTATATGTTAGTGGTGTAAAGTACAACATTGATTTAAGGATATCTGAGACTAAGAATCTTAATGACATGATTTTGATTGAGCAAATTCTTGAGATTTTAATTATGATGGTAGCCATGTGTTCAGGCACTTTTATGAGACAAAGATATGGTAGTTGGGTCTATAAGTGGCTATGTGAGTGAGGATGCTAATATATGGTGCCTGAATCCAAACCTGAACTAGTACTGCGCAAGTACTAGTGTGACGCCTGGTGGCAATATGGGAGCCGTCAGGCGATAGCGGTGTTACAGAGGGCAACCTTCACTCGTCGCGCCTGGCGGCAGGGAGCTTTCTGTTAGGTGATAGCTGCAGAATAATGGGCTACGAGGCGCTACACACTTGGCGGTACGTGTCTCCCGCCAAGCGATCTGGAAGTGGCAGCGCCTAGCTCCTCGTGAGGAGCGTCAGGCTATCTGGTGGCAGCAAAATAAGGTGTTTTGATGTTTGGTTGCGTGATCTACAAGACTTTAGTGATGCTTCAAAGGTGGGTTTGTAGGTGTTCCTTGAGTTGAGCTCGGAACGTATCCCTTAAGTTGAGCTCGGGATAAGGGTTAAGCACATGACATTCCTCGAGTTGAACTTGGAATAACATCCCTTGAGTTGAGCTCGGAATGGCGGATGAACACGAGGAACCCTTGAGTTGAGCTCGGGTTGACGAGTGTTGCCGGTGTGAGTGTGTTAGTTGTGGCCAGTACGAATGGGTCCAGGTAGATTACCCTCCTTAGTAGTTAGCTGACGAGTTTGGTAGTCTTGGAACGTTACGAACTATGTTCGTATTTAGGAACTCCACCTGGCGTTACAGTGTGTGATTCATAGCATGGTTTCCCGCACGTGCTCTATCGGTTGTGATCGATAGGTATGGCAGCAAGACATCTTGAGGTACTCACTAGAAGATGTAGAACACAAATAACATGGCTGTGGCCATGTGGTACAAAATCAAAGGAGGGAATTCCTTTGGTGTGATTGTACGATATAAATATATAAGTGTTTTATATATGTATATGTATTTATATGTTTTATTCTGTTAAGCTCACCCTATCTGCTTGTGTTTGGCGATGATCGTGTGCGCGGTACACGTGAGCAGATGATGTTGTTGTAGGTGGATCTGGTTTGGCTTAGCCACGAAGCGGGAATAGCTGGGGAGTTTTATATTTTATGATTTGAAATAAATTGTAAACACTATGGATGTTTTATATTATTTTGAGTTTTATAAATTATAGAATTTTGGACTATTCATAGTTTTAATAAAGTTCAAAATTTCCCACGTTTTGGTAAATGATGTTATATTAAATGATGAGTATTTAGTATTTTCCTTATTTTATTATTTAAATCCGTAATATCCGGTCGGGATGTTACAATTGACACCACTCTCAACCCAAAACCTTAAGGTGATGGGTTTATGGGTCTTTATTCTCATATAGTGCTCTACTTTCTCATTTCTAGCCAACGTGGGACTTAGACTCACACTTGGATTCCTAACAAGGACTTGATTAGACTCTCATCATCCTCCCCTTCTTGGAGAAAATTCGTCCACGAATTCTAGAATGTCTTAAACACATACACAAACATAAGTAAAAAAACACAAATCTAGGTAATCTAAAGCAAAATTCTAGCTAAAAAAATGAGATTTGGAGCCTGGAAAAAGTCAATCTCTTATTATCAAGGACTTGGAAATCTTCCTGCAAGGTCAAATACCCACTTGAAAAACAAATCAAACAGTTTCAAAATTATTATACAAAGGAATTTTTTTTTATGTTTAGTGTTTTCCGATTTTATATAAAAATAGTCAAAAAAAACTTTTAAGGTGATCCAATAAATAGAATAAATTCTTCGTTTTTCGACAATGATGTTATCCCATAATTATTTTTTTTTGACTCTATAACAATAATTCCACTATTATAGTATTTTTAGCAAATAATACAAAAAAGATAATAGAATAAGAAATTTGAAAAAAAAATAATGAAATAGTTCCTTCATATTCATAGAGATACGAGTTTAAATTTACATGGATATAGTAAGTATTGCTTGGGCTGGTTTAATGGTAGTTTTTTCATTTCCCCTTTCCCTCGTAGTATGGGAAAGAAGTGGACTATATGGAAACTAAAAATTGAGTTAAGGACATATTGTGCATACAAATAACCAAACTAACATAGTGACATGGACTATCCAAAATAATTGACAAAGAAGCTAACATATTAGTAAACACAAGTTTATCTATTTTCAAGCTTGTGTCTTCTTTTTCTGTCGTCCTTTCTTCTTCCCATTCTTAATGTCATACTCCATGACAAACAAATATTCCCTAGGCAACAAAAACAAGAAGAGATGAGTTATATGTTTTTCCAATGAAAAGTCAAGTTGTTGTTCGCTATTTAGTACTTCTCTCTTTTCTTTCTTCTCTCAAGTTTGGTTTTAATTTTTGCTATTTCCTTGAAATTACATTCTTGACAACTACTGCCATATAACACTGTGTAACCACGGTTTTTAAACTCAACTTTACTTATATGTTTGACCAAACTTTAAGTCTTAACCAAATGATTGTGATTCAATTCAAGGTATGAACGCTTGAGTTTTAATGTTCAAACCACACTTCAAATTTGTACTCAAACAACTCCTATTTAAACTAATTCAGTCCAAGATCAAATAAGTTTGAAAAGCTCAACATATCCTAGAAATCTATAGAACCTATGACCCAATTCATCAAAGAGTTGGACTGCAAAACACAATTAAAGTACCACTAAAATAGAATGATGAACAATAGAACAAGCACTAAATAGATGCAACACACTAGTTAAATTGCGAATATAGTGACAAGCAAAAATGAAATTAACAAAGTAGTAAAATATAGATTGCATTAACACCATAAGTTCATCAATTAAAATTGAACAAGAATGAAAAAAAGACAAATTGCACCAGAACCCTCAATTATACCAAATCAAATCAAACAAACATCAAAATGAACACAACTAGATAAACATATTTCAACAACCTAGACTTTAAATATCAAATGAGGAGAAAAAGGACTTTTCATATCCATTTCGTAATTTTTAAATTTGGGAAAATTTACTGGAATGGATCATTCAAGAAAGGGAAATGGATGTACAAATTAAACAACACGTGAACAAAACATGATCAAAAATAGAAATGATTATGTAAAATGAACTCAAATAACTTATCTACTCTATCAATATATTCTTGTTCAAAATTAGGATTTCATATTTATATTCAATAATCACTACTTAAATTATGTGTAGAGTGACTTTAAAGTAATGATGTAGATATTATACTACATAAATTAAAAATAAAAAAATAAAAAAATTTTAAGAAATCACAAAAATTATATTTTACAAATTTGTGTTATAAAGTTCCAAAATACAATACTTTTGGTGTTTTTTTTTAAGTGAAAAGTTTTATATAAATAAATTGATATACACAATAATTTGTAAATAATTAAAATTATAGCAATGCTCTATAAAATAGGTAGGATGAGCACGCTGTAGATGTGTGTGCGCTGAATCTAATCAAATAATTATGTTATAACATTGTATTATAATATTTTGTTTTAAATCATTTTGGGAAAAACGAGTATCCAGATAATATCCAGTTTTTTTGTCACCCTGATTCCTTTTGGGCCCAATTTTCTTTCACCACGAAGGGTCGTTCTCTCTTCCCCTTTCTTTTTCTCTTCTCTTCGCAGCCGCACCGCATCGCGTCGCATCGCTTATTCGATTGCGTTGCCTCTGTCGCGCTTTTCTCTTTTAATATCCAATTTCATAACCTTCATCTCATCGGTAAGCCTATTCAATCTCCCTATCAATCTTCAACGCCTCTTCATAAATTTCTAGGGTTTCGATTCTAGTCCTCTTTTTTCCTTCTAACTTTATTTCAACTCTTAGTTTTTCTATTTTGTCTTGTCTCGTGATCTCCAATCGCCTTCAGATCTCTCATGATTTCTTCTTTAGTTTTGAAATTCCACGTATTTGTTGTGTTTTGGGTTTAGGGTTCTATAAAACAAAAAAAAAGAAAAAAAAATACAAAGTCGTTCCGAAGGGGGATTAGGGTTTTCCCTTGTGATTCACTCATTTAGGTAGCTAGATATATATGGCGGCTGGGAGGCATGGCGGTTACCGCGAAAACGACTTCAGAGAGCGCGAATCGAAACTCGAAGGTTCTAGACGCGGGTTTGCCAATTCGAAAGAGGATTACGATCGTGTTAGGAATGGTGGCGGTGATGTTGTGAGGGGTGGGTCCAGGGACATGGCTAGGGTGAGGCAGAGGGATATTAAGGAGAGGGACGGTGTTAATGGTGGGTACCGATCATCTTCGAGTAGGAGTGACTCTGGAAGCAGTGGCCTTGGTCCTCGCCGATGTGGTTTCTCTGTCAAAGCAATGGATAGAGAGCCTGGTGAGCTTTCCAGTGAGAGTGGTTCTGATGATGCAATTGAATCAGAATCTGGGGCGAAGGACTACGAGGTTTCCATGTTGGAAGAAACAAGAACCCGATCCCCACCAGTGCCGGAGAGGAAAAGAAAATTCTCACCCATAGTGTGGGATCAGGATGACAAAGATGTCAGTGAGTCATCCAGAGTTAGGGTTTCTGCCTCTACAGTGGTGACAGCAGCTCTTCCTCCTCCACCTCCATTGCCAAAGGTATTCCATCAGTCACAGTCACCAAATGCTCCAAATGGTGTCGTAGAAATACATCCTGTCAAGAACAAGGAGACCAAGGATCTCCAGTCGAATGCAGCATCTAAGGTTACCTTGCCCTCTCCTTCAGGTTTGCATTCATCACCACCGAAAGGGAGGTGGGGTAATGATCAGGAAGCTGATCATCTAGAAGGTGATGTTTATGTTCCAGCTCGCAATATATCGTCTTCAAGATGGGCAGCTGGAGATAACTCTCCTGGTGATGAGGGTGAGATCCTCAATGATGAGGAGATGCCCAAACGAAGGAGGAAGGTGTCTCCTGAGTTCTTGGATGGCAGACTAAGGAACAAGTTATTGAGCCCTGTGGAATCCAAGATTGAAGGTATTGAAGGAGCTAGAGCCAGATCATCTGAATCTGAAGAAAGAGGTGTCCGTGGGAGAACTTCCAGCAGTGATGATCATCCTGGTATGGAGTCAGAGAAGGATGACTTCATGGAGGTTGACCCTCAAGGTGGGAAAAGTGAAACCAGTGTCAGTCACTCGGAAACAGAATATGAAGATGAAGACGATGGTAGGGAGACTCCAGAACCTCCTTCTCCACCTCAAAGAACTGTCAACATGCTTCAGGGTTGTAGAAGTGTTGATGAGTTTGAGAGACTTAACAAGATAGATGAAGGAACATATGGTGTTGTATATAGGGCTAGGGATAAAAAGACTGGAGAAATTGTAGCATTGAAGAAGGTCAAGATGGAGAAGGAAAAGGAGGGCTTCCCACTGACTTCCCTTAGGGAAATAAATATTCTTCTTTCTTTTCACCACCCATCGATAGTTGATGTTAAAGAAGTAGTGGTAGGAAGTAGCCTTGATAGTATTTTCATGGTCATGGAATATATGGAGCATGACCTTAAAGGACTAATGGAAGCAATGAAGCAACCTTTCAGCCAGAGTGAAGTGAAGTGCTTGATGATCCAGCTTTTAGAAGGTGTGAAGTATCTTCATGACAACTGGGTGCTTCATAGGGATTTAAAGACTTCAAATCTGCTTTTAAATAATAGGGGTGAGCTCAAAATTTGTGATTTTGGCTTGGCCCGTCAGTATGGGAGTCCTTTAAAGCCATATACTCACCTGGTGGTTACTCTTTGGTACAGGTAAATGCTAACCTGCTTATATATGCAATTTGACTCTCTCTTTTTTTTTCTCTGTATGTGTGTATTTACATCACAGGCTATTTGGTATTTTACATTCTTAGGCCTAGTTTGCTGTTTTCTCATGAATTTTGGAACCTTAAAACGATGCTGTCATGTTCAATAATTGTAATTAAAACTAGTATCTGTTTGAAGCTATTATTAGTATGCAAAGGAAGTAGCCTCATTGCCTAATAGTTGCTACTTCAGGTCAATATTTACGTGCTTATCTATGGACAGCATTAATGATTTTACACGAGTGCATTGTCTGTCGTCACAGTGGGTGTTTCATTTGTTGCACTTGGCTTCATTTAACTATTTTATCTCAGTATGTGTTTGACTACATTCTCTTGCAGAACTGAGGTCATTACCTAATTGTGGTCTATATGTTTCTTAGGGCACCTGAACTCCTTCTGGGGTCAAAACAGTATTCAACAGCCATAGACATGTGGTCACTAGGCTGTATAATGGCTGAGCTATTATCTAAGGAACCACTGTTTAATGGGAGAACGGAGTTTGACCAACTTGACAAGGTATGATAATGTTATTTTCCTTACATCGGATATATTCTTGCATCATTGTTCTCTTTCTTTCCTCGTAACCTATGGTGTCTTGCACTTAACTACTTTGTGATTGTTTTACAATTTTGATTTCTGTTATTCTTGTAGATTTTTCGGATTCTAGGCACCCCTAATGAAGCAATTTGGCCTGGTTTCTCGAAATTACCTGGAGTCAAGGTCAATTTTGTCAAACACCAGTAAGTGCTTACGATTTCCTTTATTAAGAAAATTACTGTTTGATTATATTGTGCTTATGTTTTGCCACTGTTTTCCCAGGCTTCCAGCTTTGGGTGGTTCTGGTCTGACTATCTGGCCTCCCTTGGTGACTTGACTGTTGAACAACTTTTCTATTTTGTATTAACAGTCGGAATGTTCCTTTCAGGTACAACCTCCTGCGGAAAAAGTTTCCTGCCACATCATTCACTGGATCTCCTGTTCTTTCTGATTCAGGATTTGATTTGTTGAACAAACTTCTAACATATGACCCTGAAAAGGTAAAGGTTACATGAGCTACACAATTGAATTTGGTAATAAATATTTGTATGAATATTAAGATAAGACACTATTTCATGCAGCGGATCACTGCTGAAGCTGCTCTAAATCATGAGTGGTTCCGTGAGGTCCCTCTTCCCAAAAGTAAAGAATTCATGCCTACATTTCCTGCTCAACACGCTCAGGACAGGTATTTTAATAGGAAATTCTGGAGCAGTTCTTTTATACCAAAATTGTTACGTAACTGTTTTATATTCTTGACAGAGGAGGAAAGTTATGTAAAATGAGTGCTTATCAACAATTTTTCAGTTTTGACAAGTTTTCACGATTTCTTCATATGAATAGGCGTGTGCGGAGAATATACAAGAGTCCAGATCCTTTGGAGGAACAGCGGCGGAAGGAGCTGCAGCAGGGGGAATCGGGGACTGGTGGAATTTTTGGCTAAGAATGGTGCTTGCTAAAGCTATGTCTCAATAATCATTCTAACACTGCTGAGTGTTTTAGTGTTTGAGGTGAGGGTATGCACTGAATGGAAGTTGGAAGCATGTTTGTTAGACGATCACTCGTGCTGTTTTTTAACAGGAACATTTTGGTTTAGCGAAGATGTATTCTTTTACCTCCCTGGGAACCAGATTTATTTCAGGTTAACATTCTTGATGCTTGATATTATATAGATATGCATCTGGGACATAGCTTGCTGCTCAAGGTGTGGCATTATTGGCTTCTAAAATTAGGAATTGTCAGTGTCTGCTGAAACTTTGTAACATATTTCCATTGGCATATTTGTAAACAAATTTTATCTGGTTTTGAGTATTAAAGCACTGGATTTTCTAGCAGCTATCTCTTTTCTTTCTATTTTAATATTCACATTGTGTTTGCAAGAGACGGTTGGTGTGAAGTGCAAGAGGACCTTCTGTGCATCTTTCCAAAGAAATTGGGTGACATTATGCATTTAAAGGTAATGCATTCCTTTGATATCTTGGATATTAAGGAATGAGGACATGTTTTTATGTGTGAGAGAGACAGTGTCTCTAGAATTTGAAGCTATTTCAGTACTTTGACTGATTTTTAATGTTAGTATTGTTTTTTTGGGTAGTGGGGTGTGTTGGTGTTGATGGAGGGTTTAGAGTACTTAGTTCTGTTTTTATTCATCTTATTGCTACCTGCACAAATTATTGGTGTATCTTATATAAATCAGCAATGGCATATTATGAAGGACTCTCCCAAATCTAATTTTTGTGGATGACATGATCTAGTATGAATTATTTTATTGTGGATGCAACAATTTAAGTAGAATCAATGATCATTTTTTTTTGGATTTGAAGTGGCTGTGACCTCTTATTTATGAGGACAATGACTAATTATTAGAAGGAAACATTCTATATTTTTATGGGTCCGAAGTAATGGATTTATTATAGAAGAATTTATTTGCTGGGATAGGTGAATGTTTCCAATTCTTGTATCTAAGTGTATTGAATTGCAAAAAATTTCATGGGTTCCTATGCTTGACGTGTTGGCCATGATGGGATATCTTTGCATTAGTTTTCTTTATGAGCTATTGTATTTTTGTTTGAACTTTGTTAGCACTAAGCCATAATAAAAGTGAAAAACAGTTCTAGATTTTTGCATCATTCCTACTGGTTAGAAATCATCCCCTAACAATATTTTCTGATGTTTACAGCTGTGTTTGAAAACATTTTTGTGCTCTTGTTCTGAACAGGCGAATTCTTTTATTGACTTTGTTACACTAATTGTATTGAGACAAGATCAAATTGTCAATGAACAGTTATTGACGTTCCATAAAATTAACTAAGTATTTTACTGGATGCTTATTACTTTATTTTAAGCCTATTTTTCTCCCCTTTTCAAACAGTTTATTTTTCATCTCCCCCATGATAAGGAAATAAACAACTAATTTTCAGCTTTTCGTCCCTCTAGTGTTTGCTCGCATACTTCAATTCAAGAAGTGGAAAGTTAAAAAAAAATTATCTTATTATCATATCAGTACAAGAATTTTTTATGATATTTGTCTGCAAATGTCACTGCAGTATCAAGTATCAAAGCAAGCAGGTTGAGGAGGTTACCAGTATATCTTAAAGTATAGAACTTCAATTAGTTGTTCCTTCAGTCTCTCTAGAGGTACAAAGCAAAACTTGGTTTTTATAATGTGTTTTCCGTATTGTGTTTATAGATTTCTAAGATCTGAATTATTATTTTTACTGTGCTGTAGTAATTTCTTGATTCTTAGTATTAATAATATGGCCCCCCTCGCCCATCCTTCTCCTAGAATGTGATGTATGTTAGATTAACATTGAATTATTCACTGACTGCCTCAATGTCATGCTAAATTTATGGTGAAATGTTTTGATTGAATTATGTTTAGGAGCAAGTACTCAGGTGTGTTTTATGGAGAAATGGAGAATTTATTTCGCAGTCGTCCTAGATAATGTAAATATACGATGGTGTCTAAATCCTTGATCGCTTAATACAAAAGTTGCATTCAAGTACTGCTATTCCTTTACTCAGGCACTACATTACATTGTGGCAGTTTGAAATGAATTTTGCCAATGGAAATTTGATCTAATGGCTATTTTAGTTTTCTTGATATACCAATACCCATTAGAAGGTAGTCAACTTGAAATCAATTTTTCTAGCGAAAATTTAATCTGATGGCTAACAGCTGTCTGAGATTTCTTAAAATTCAATACCCTTGAAAGGGTTGTCAAGTTTCCTTTATCCTGTTCAACAACAATTCCCCACTTGTTTACATTCCCTTGGTGTTTTATTTATCTTCTCATTAACATTGTGGGTGTTTTTTTTTTTAAATTTCAATTTAAGACGAGAACCTTCTACTGTGGTTTCATGATTTCTGCTTGAATTGATGCATTTTTGCAATGCTTATAGTACAATTGATAATTCTATTAATTGGTACAGCTGGGAGATTGGGTTGCTAAGAGATGTAAAGCATCCACTTCCCTTTCAACATCATTTACTGGATTTCATCACTGGATGGCTAATGCTGTAAGCATAGCTGTATTTTGTTTTATTTTAATTGGTTGAAGGCAGGTTTTGAAATGAAATATTAGGTTTGCCTTAGTGTGGATGGGTTTGTATTTAATATGTTGCCATGTCCACAAATCATTATATATTGTGTAGATCTTTTGTTAAATAAGATTTGGATTATGTCGAAGGATTGGAAAATGGATTTGTGAATTAACAGTTTTGGTGGATCCTCGGTTGGAATGGGTGTAAAGGTGGGTGAAAGGCTCAAGATTCACATAAACTTAGGTACTTCTCTACAATAGTACACATATCGATGACATTGAACTAAATCTTAGCGCATGGCCTTGAATTTGACAGGTAGAGAACAATAAAATTTGCTTGAGTAGTCTTTGGTTTGTTAAAGTTAGAGAAATATTGAGCAGGAAGCGGGGAAAACAAAATAACATGGTTCACAAGCAAGAGTGGAAGTTAACGTCTCATGATGCATGGGATTTCCATCCCTCCCAGCAACCTTAGGTTTCGAATTTTGCTGATATTTTAATGGATCTACGTTAGCTCACTAGGAACCTAAACTATTCTAGGTGGAACCTTTGTACTTTTTTCTAATGTATTCTAATGTTAAATCAAATGATCTCTTAATTATTTAATTTTTAGTGACACCTTTAAATCTGAATGCCGAATGAGATTACTAAAGTAAATCGTCTTTCTAACTTGTCTTGAGAATATCGATTCTAAAATCATCAACGCGCTTAACCAAACCTTAGAACGGTTCTATTGCATTAACCTTTTAGCTTTTAAATTTTTTATTCAGTGTCTAGAGGCTAGTTAGCATTTAAATTTATCATTCTATTAATGTTTTAAAGCTGTCTTCGAGTAAGGGTTATTATTTGAGAATCTAAAAATCTTTTATTGGGAAAATATTTGTTTATGACTAATGGACAATGATTTTGAAGACGTTTGGTATTTACATAATGGATTCGGGTCAATTGATACTTAAGCATTAATAAATTAGAAAGTATAGTAAAACTGTATCCCAAACATTTATACACTTTGTTTTGTTCTATGTACTATCACTTGAGTATTTTTTATTAAGGCAACATAAGAATGTCTAAAAATTGGTAATCATCATTAGTCTTCTGTATGATAAATGGACTCATGTTTATTGCTAGTGACAGAATATACTTAAGATTAATATGATTGCGTACTATGCTCTATGTAAAATGTTTATTTCAAGTTAAAAAGTAATTGTTTAGCAGATGTCAAAAATGGTTAGTTTTTAAAAAGGTTAAATATATTTTTAGTCCCTCAAGTTTTAGTAAAATTTGAAATTAGTCTCTCTTTGAAATTTTATACCAATTTAGTCTTTCATCTTTAAAAATGTGTAAATTTAGTCATTTTAACCAAATTTTGTTAAATTTATATGATGTTTTAAGTATATTTTATGATAATATTTGAATGTTTGATACATTTTTGTTTTAATGTTAATTCAAATATTATTATATAATGCATTTAAAATGTCAAATAAACTTAACAAAAATTGATAAGAAAGACTAAATCTGCACATTTATAAAGATGAATGACTAAATTGATATAAAATTTTGAAGAAAAATTAATTCTAAAATTCACTAAGGAACAAAAACATATTTAATCCTTTTAAAAAGTACAGAACACTCGTCTTAAATGTTACAGAACAGTGAATCGAGATGAAATAATTCGTTGACATAGCTTTTCGTTGACCATAATATTATTCCCCTTTTCGCTGTGGCCACTAGGGTTATTAACTGTTATCTACTTTCTTTTTTCTTGAAGCACAATCCATTTGTATAATAAAATTATAAAAAAAAAATACAGGAATAATTTAATTACTTAAAGATCACTATAAGGGTAAAATGTAGATGTATATTTAGATTTACTAATTCAATTTGAGCAAAAGTACTGTGTATCACTAGATTTATTATTTACATGCTGAATTGTTAAGATAGGTTGGTGGTTACCTGTAGAAATGTTTTTCGAACTTTCCCTTAAATTAAATCATAAATTTAAATATATATCCCTGAAATCCCTTTGGCTATATTTGACTGATCGCCAACCAGTCAATGAAATAGATGCTTGAGCGGATACGGAGTACAGCTTTTATACCGAAGCTATTCTAGGAGAGGCAAAATGCTTCTTGCACCCCATAATTGTGGAATACCCCTGTGGTGATAGTTGTACGAGGTGGGAGTGTATTGAGTGTTGGTAGTGGCTGCTGGTTGTTGTTGTAGGTGGTGGCTTATGGTGGCTGATTGGTGTGGTAATAGTTACAGGGAATGAGCGTGAGTAGGGATGGCAACGGGGCGGGGCGGGGACGAGTTTCACTATCCCATACCCATCCCCGCATAAAAAATTCATTCCTATCCCCATACCCAAACCCAACGGATATCAAATTTTTTTTCCATTCCCATCCCTACCGGGTAACGGGTATAATCTCGTACCCATACCCGTACCCATGTTCTAACTACTTCAATATTAATTTTTATAAAAGAAAAAAAATTACGGTAAAGAAAACATAATATTATGAAATATTCAATATTAG
>Ga0214545_1002032_pt1:0-37500 | contig 38772 bp, 18 predicted proteins | sample CNSS4metaG_FD_160064 | JGI IMG/M metagenome (GOLD analysis project Ga0214545, IMG submission 160064) | Root nodule microbial communities from cowpea collected in UCLA plant growth center, Los Angeles, California, USA - CNSS4 | ecosystem: Host-associated > Plants > Roots > Nodule | place...
AAAAAATATTAAAATATATATATATATATATATATATATATATATATATATATATATATATATATATATATATATATATATATATATATATTAAACAAGTTAATTCAATCCACTCTTAAATTGGTTAAATTGGATTGAGTTAATTAGGTAAAGATGTTTAAAAGTTTGTAAATTTTAAGTATAAATCCAATTAGAAAAATAACACAATCTTTATAAAAGATTAATTAACTTTTTAAACAAACAAATAAGTCAAGACAAGTTTGTCTAAATTAGTTAAAAAATATGAAAAAAATATATAACTCAATTTGTCCATAACACATCTATGCAAGTAAGTCATTTGAATGAATCTTAAATAATTGATATTAAACCCATGGTTGAATTCGTATAAAAGTAAATTAGGTTGGATTTTGTCAAATTTGACCTAATTACAAATTAAACTCAATTAAATCTAATTAGATTAAAGTCTACGAAATTAAATTATGGAAAACCGGATTCAATGAACACCCGAAATCTAAACTCAGTCCCATGATTGAATGATTCACCATTTTGATCTAACAAAGTTAAAGTTTATAGGAATACACATCTTATCCAAAAGTAAAATATTGTGATTAGGGTTTTAAAAAAATTAAATTAGGTTCTGAGCCAAAACTTAAAGTATTAGTTTATGATTGCCCAAAAAGACCGTTGTTGAATGCTTCACTATTTAATATTTAAGCGGTAAATGATGTGGTAGATTTTAAAGGCGCTCCTTTCATTTAATAGAAGAGTTTAATAAGCACCAAGTTTCGTACGTAACAAAGTCTTGCACGTGATCTGGCTCGGGTACTTAACAATAGAGAGCTTTTTGAAGGGTAAGTCAACTTATGAATCGTGCACTTTTTTCTCAACATACACTTCTTTTCTTTGCTTTAAAAGCCCAACCATATTCCGTGTACGGTATGAAGATTTCAATACAGGGAACATTCAAAAGAGCATTAGAATGATAACATTGTATATACTACACTATGGTTAAAATAGAAGATACAAGAGAAAACCTTATTATTTAATTATAAATTATTATATACAAAAATTATGAGCAAATTGTGTTAATCATTTTGAAAGTTTTGTAAAGTTACACACATATACTCTCCTTTTCCTGTCCTACATTTATCACTATTAATTTTTAAAAATATTGAATTAGTTTTTATAAAACGTTATGATGCATACTGTACTGAAATGTAGTGTTTTCTTTTATTATTTTTCGTGTTTAAGTTTTTGGAGCAGGGCTTTAGATAAGTACAACTATCAATTTGGCCCACCGGGTAGGATTTTGTCATGATCCATCTACTAGATGGGGGATAAAAACAATTGACATGGTCAAAAGGTTATTATTGAAAAAGGTTATTATTGAAAAAGCTCACGGGACCAAAATATTCATAAAAGTTATGAGGATTAGAGTTAACTCATGATTTTTCTTTTAAATATAAAAAAGTATTAATATATTATTAGACCTTGGATCAAGACTCACCTGACTAAAATTCAATCGAGATTGAATTGGCCAAATGTGCCAAAATTTCGAATGGGGTATACTTGGAGAAAATTTGGTCGGAGCCGACTCGTCTAAAATTTGGCTAAGCAGGCTTGGCCAAATTTCGGCAAGGGTTAACTCAATCGAATTTCAATTGGAGTCGATTTTGTAGAATTCGAGCGGGACCAACTCGACTGAATTTCTATTGGAGCCCGTGTTGACCTTTGGCCCAGGCCAGCCTGTTTCGACCATCGTCCCAGATCGATCCTTCTCGACCTTCGACCTGAGCAGACCTATCTCAACCTTTGGCTTGTGTAGCCCATCTAAAACTTTTGATTCGAGCCAAGAGTCTTGACCTTCAGCCTGGGCCCGCCTGTTTTGACCTTCATTTTGGATCGACCCTTCTCAACCTTCGTTTTGGCCGACTTGAGATTGTTTGTCTCGACCTTTGGCCCAAGCCGACCCGTCTCGACCTTTAGCCCAAGTCGACCCGTCTCGACCTTCAACCTGGTCTCGTTGTGAGCTAAATGTATTGTTTTTAAAAATTAGTTAAAGTCTTGTAGTGGGTCAAGCTCACCTTAGCCCTTACCCTAGCCCACTTGGGAGACAACTTTGGGGGGCTAGGGTTTTCTTTGCCCCCTTAAAGGGAGCTTATTCAAGAGTGGGTTAGGGTTAGCCAATGGCTCATGGGTTAAGTTGACAACTCTATAGATAAGTGTCTTGTTTCTTCTTTGTATCTTATAAATGCATTAGTAAAAAACTGTAACGGAGTAGAAAACATATATTGCTTTTTTTTTCATCTCATTTATCTAAATTGGTATCAAGAGCCCTGGTCATCTTCATCTACTCTTTGACAACCAACATCGCTGTTGTTTTTCGTCGTTGCTAACATCACCATTGTTCTCGTGTTCAACGTTGACGCCACATTCGTTATTGTCGTTATCATTACATCTATCACATTTGATTCATCATCCTCCTCATCCTCCTCCTTCTCTTTCTCATCTATTTCTTTTCCATTATCATTGTCGTTCTTGTCACCACCACCGCCTCCTCTTTCTTCTCTTATTTTTTTTGTCTATTTTCATTTAATTTATAAAAAATAGTTCACCAGATTTAACAAAAAAATTGGGGTTATTTTTTATATAAATTTATTGACAGAATTACCAACAAAAGAATAAACATACTTCAAATGCTTAGATTAAAACTTCAAAAAATTACAATAAATTTAAATCAAATAAGAGTATTGAATAACAACCCATAATATTGAAATAAAATTTACTCAAATCGATCACATTACTAGATTAAAATATAGTTTTTGAATTATAAATTTAGGTTAAAGTACTAAGTTATATTATAACATTTAACAAGATACATATCATTCATTAAATAATTAAATTGTCATTTAAAAACCGTAAAGGCATGCTAGCAAAAATTGATTTAGTGCCAACTAATAGTGACGGGATCTTGAAACGATTGTATCACGTGAAGTAAATCTTACTTTATTTGGGACTAATGTCGGGAAGAGTGTGCTAGAAACTACTTTACAACATTGATGTTTCATTAGTCCTACTAATAAAAAATGGCCATGTTATTTAAATGTAGCGTATTTATATATATATATTATATATATATATATATATATATATATATATATATATATATATATATATATATATATATATATATATATATATATATATATATTTATTAATTCATTTATTTATTTTCTTCATAACTTTCTTTTCTCTCTAAATGGTTAATGGTTTTCTAATCGTTAAATGTTTTGATAATGGACTAACTCACGTGTTTTATTATCACTCTTCGATTTCATTATTATTTTTAATTATTTTATTGGTGTATAACCGAATTGATATTTTTAATGGAATTTTTTTTTCTATTGCTTTTATATATGAAATTCAAATTTGATGACTTATTTATAGATCCTAACTCGAGTAGTTTTTACTGTGAGTATATTCAATAGTTTCACATTATTTAGTAGTTGAGATCAAAAGTATTTAAATACTTATTCCACCTTTTACCTTTTGAAGTGTTTTTCAAGGATAAAACCATGGTGAAGCTCCAATTTCCAAAATGGATAATACCTCAGAAATACGTGGTTGACCCTAACGATGACAGTCGACGAACTTGAGATTGAAACATTGACACTCACTTGGGGCTAATAACGAGGTTCTAAGATGAACTATCAATTCCCTTTATCTCTTCATTGGGGATGAACTCTCATTCCTTTTAGACCTCGACTGTGGGGACTTATGTTCCAGTACACTCAATAGTTCCAATCGTTTAGGAGTCGAAGTCAAAGACGGTTTAAATACTTCTTCTTTCTTTTACTTGTTGATCTATGTTTTAAGGGTCAAACCGTGAAGGTTCCCTAGGCTCCAAAGCATACAATACCTTAGATGTGCGGTGATTGACCCTAACGATAACAGTCAACTAAAGATTTGGGATCAAAACAACTATCAACTTTTTTTTTGGTGTGATAACGGTGACCTAGTGCTAATAAATAGGCATTCATCCATTAATTGATTTCATTTTAAATTCTTAGACAAAGAATTGCTAGTTCCTTATTTTCCCTTTCACCACAATAATAATAATAATAATACATTTTGGACTTATTTATATATGCAAAATAGTTATCCAATTTTATTTATCATCTTCCAACTCCGTGTAATTGAATTTTATTTTAATATGCATATTGGGTTTGTTAAGATATTGAACACATTTAGACTTTAGGTTTTAATTAAAAGGATAGGTGTATATGGTTTTATGTTGGTCTTCTAGTTAAATTTGTGTGTATATATAACTGAAGGATGAGTCGAAGGTTGAATCGAGTCAGCCCGCGTCAAAGGTCGACCCGAGTCCTATCTAGATTGAAAGTTGAGCTGAGTCGAGTGGGCCCAAGCCGAAGGTTGAGTCAAGCGGGCCTGAGTCGAAGTTCGAGCCAAGCGGACTCGGGTCAAATGTTGAGCTAAGTTGACCTAGATCGAAGGTCGAGCCAAGTCAACTTTGGCCGAAGGTATAGCTGAGCGAGTTAGGCTGAAGGTAGAGTCGAGTCGACTTGGGTTGAAGGTCTAGACTAGCCAGCCTGAGTCGAAGGTCGAGACAAGTCAACTCGGGTTGAATGTCAAGATGAGATGACTATATCCAAGGCAACTTGGGCTAATGGTTGAGCTAGGTCAGCCTTGGCCAAATGTCAAGCCAAGTTGGCCCTAACCAAAGGTTGAGACAAAATGGTTTTTGAACCGAGTTGGTCCGGATTGAAGGTTAAGCCTAGTCGTCTGTGTCATAGGTCAAACCAAGTCGACTCGGGTCAAAGGTCAAGTTGAGTTGTTCCAAGTCTAAGTGTTTTATCCAAACAAGAAAATTGAAATGTAAAATATTTCAATCATCCAAACTAATTATTTAAAAAAGACAGAGAATTCAATTACAAGTAATTCAATCACTAAATATTTCATTTTTTTTTTAAATTATTGAAATCTATCATTCAACCACAAGGTAAAGTCTTTTTATAAAAATTAAAACTTAATCGAATCAAAATAATATAATATCCAAATTGAATTAAAAACATGAATATAAACTAAATTACTAATTATACCTTTCAAAAATAAATCAAACCATAACAAGACAAAATATATTTTACACTTATTAAATATAAAATAAATTTATAACATAAAAACCTTATTATAAACTTAAATTACGCTTTCACTTCTTATTATTTTATTCCTTTAACAAAACAAGATTAAGAATGCATAAATAAATAAAAAAATCATAAAAAAAAGACTTCATTGTCAGCCTCTCCTCAGAAGTCTCCTTCATCTGCATCGACTTCAGAAGAAGCCATGTGACCCATGTGGCTCATGTAATAAGTTTCCCTAGAGCAGAGTGGTCATAGAAGTACTGTAGAATATGTGAACAACATCATGGGTTCTGTTCCATGAAAATAGGTTTAATGGTATTCTTATTCATGCAACATACTTAATACAAATAAAATATGAAAAAAAATTAATAACATCATACATTCAAGTAGAATCATCTTCATGTAATAAAGTGTTGAAAATAATTCAAAATTAAATTGCATTAATAACTATTAATAAGATATATCCATAAATATACGAAACATCACTTAATTTAAAATACATTGTAATCACTAATCAATATAATAAAATAGAGTATAATGTCATGTGCTTTAAGTAATATCATTCAATCTAAATAATCATTTCTAGGGATCTCAACGGGGCGGGTAGGGTACGGATAGTAGTTTTTCCGTACCTTATCCGCTAGATAAATATCTATCCCGTATCTGTATTCATATCTGTCGCGTATCCGTTATGCGGATATCCGCCTATTTTTTTTATATCTGTGGGTATCCACGGGTACCCGCGGGTGTTTGCAAAATTATTTAAAAAATAAATATTTAATCATAAATTCAAATAAAATAAAATAAAATAAATCATTGTCATAAATTTTAAATAAATTTCAGATAAATTCAAGTTTATACAAATCCAAATAATTGTAAAAGTAAATATAAAATGACGTTCAACACAATAGAAATTCTTTAATTAGTGCTTTGATCAACAAATCTACTTTCTCCGATTGATTCTAAAAAATAAACAAAATAAACAAATAATAAATCTCAATTGTCACGTGAAAGGTTTTCTGAACAAGTGGCTTACATTTCAAACTCATATCAGTGTTGGTAAACCTTCATTAACTACCTCAAAACCTTTTAATTTGCATTGTTTGGCATTAAACATTTTTGCTCATAGAAATGAAGACACAATACTTTTGGAAATGAAAGCGACTTTATAGTTTTATGTTAACTCCCAAACACCACTTTTCACGTTCAAACAAAAACCATTGAAGATGAAAGCCAACGGTACCACCCACCACTGTTCACGTAATCACATGGCCAATTAACAAACATCACTTTTTTATATAACCTCAAAAGGTAAAGAAAAAATCACTATGGTTGGAAATTTTTTAAATTATGTTTTAAAAACAAAAATATCAGGTTGCAAAAGAGACAAAAATTAGAAGAAAAAAAAAAACAAAGGCATGAAAAAGAAACCCATAAATCAAATAATTTTACTTCCGAGTCATGTGGAGAACCAACTTTTGGAACAATTAAACCTTTTAACAAAATCTCTTACTTCTTTTTATGTATATCTGAATAACCATTCTACAGACAGAGAAAAATGTACTAAAAAAATCTAAAAGAGAGACAAAAAAGAACCTAAATAATCGTCATGCATATGTGTGATGGAGGTGGAAGGCGCGATTGGCTCAATCTTCCTAAACAAATATCATGAAAGACAAGATGACACACATTCATTATTAAAGAATTATTTTAAATTTAAAATTGAATTTATGTTACAACAACTTTAGATACTCTAAAATTATATTCTTAATTTGAAAAAATATTTTACTTTTAGAACAAAAACATTCATACATAAATCAAACTATTCCAAAATTAACTTTATATGAAAATAAATTGGTCATTACGTGAGCCGTTACTGGGTGAACATAATGGTTGTTGGTAAACGTCAAAGAAAGTGGTCACTATGCGATAAGTGGAGTGGGAAGAAAAACGGGAAGTACAAAAAGAAAATACATTAATCACAAATATATATATTAAAATATAAAATTGAAAGAAAAATCATCATAGTGATTTGAATTGCATTGACAAAACACGATGCCATAAATAAAAATCACAATTTTCATCGGTGAAGATAATAAAAAATGTTTTTATGATATAAAAACAGGGAAATAAATTAGAGAAAGGCGTAAATAAAATAAAATAAAATGTTTATACAGCCATTTGTCAAGTCCAGGAACAGCAACCTAGACAGGACCAACCCCAACACAGACACGTTCGCATCTTTCTCTGGAATCTTTTCGCTTTGAGTTCAATGTACGACCATTAACAAGATTTACCATCCTACAACAAAAAATCTACAACAACCGAACAAAAATAACAAAATCCAAAACAGAACCTACCATCGTCATCGTCATCGTCTTCATCTCAATCATAATCCCCCATCAGTGGTGGGAGTAGAGGCGTTGGGTTCAACCTTTCTCAACTGAATCCCATGCCTGTGAGTCTCATCATCCTCATAGGCGTAGGCAAACCCTCCATGCCGGGTCAGATCCATACCCGCCAGTTCATCCTCCGACGAAATCCTCAAAAGCTTCAATTTTTTCAACCCCCAGAAGAGAGGCCCCATGGTGGCACTAACCCACCCAACAATCACCAAAATCTGAATCACGTGCGCCGCCAACAACTTCCCTCCGCCACCCATAAACAACCCGTACGGCCTCGACTCTCCCCCGTAAACCTGAAATACGTACTCCTTCTTCGCGAACAGCGCCGTGAAGATCACCCCCCACGCGCCACACCCTCCATGCAACTGCGCCGCCTCCAAGGGATCGTCAAACCTAACCTTCTCCGCCAGTTTGTTACACGCGATCAGAACAAGGGACGCCACAAAACCACACACGATAGCCGCCCACGGCTCCACCACAGAACAACCGGCTGTGATGGCGGCGAACCCGCCCAGCAAACCGTTGCAGACATCGGTGACGTTCCAGTGACCAGATATCAGGCGTTTCCCGAAGAGCGTGGTCAACGCCGCCGTTGACCCTGCCAGAGTTGTGGTAACCGCGGTTCTCCCAACCGCGCTCCATTGACCATACTTGTTCCCTGAGCCATAAGGGACTAAGATTTTGTTGAATGAACCAGGGTTGAAACCGTACCAACCGAACCACAGCATGAAGGTTCCAAGCACGACTAACGAGGCGCTGTGCCCACGTAAGGCCACCGCGCGTCCCGCGTGGTCGAATCGGCCGATTCGTGGACCCTCGATAAGCGCGCCCCAGAGTCCCGCCACACCGCCGACCATGTGGACAACGCCGGAGCCGGCGAAGTCGATTACACCGGTGGAGAATAAAAGATTGCCTACGTTGAACGCGGATGCCCAACCGTCAGGGGACCAGAACCAGTGAGAGACTACCGGATAGACGAAGCCGGTGAGGAAGGAAGAGTAGATTAGGTAGGCGACGAACTGCGTTCGCTCGGCGATGGAGCCGCTGGTGATGCCGGCGGCGGCGATGGCGAAGGCCCACTGGTAAAGGAAGTTGCTGTAGTCTAAATTGTCGGAGTGGAGGTCTGTGAGGCCGAAGTAGTGTTTCCCGATGAAGCCGTTGGAAGGGGAGCCGAAGGCGAAGGCAAAGCCGAAGAGGTAGTAGAAGATACCGCCGGCGGCGGCGTCGAGCACGTTGGTGAGCATGATGTTCATGGTGTTCTTGGCACGGACCGAGCCGGCACAGAGCATGGCGAAGCCAAGCTGCATGGAGAAGACGAGGTACGCGGAGAAGAGGAGGTAGGTGTTGTCGATGGCATAGCCTGCGTCGGTGAAATTCCTACCCACGGCGGCGAACTGGTCGCAGATTAGCGTGGCCGCCGCTTGGGCGTTGGTTGTGTTTGGGCCAAAAAGTTGGGCTAGCTGGTCCGCCGAACAGGTTTGCTGCGACATGGTTAAGGTTGTGGTTGAAACGCAGCGTTCCGGTTGGGGGAGTGGAATGGGAACACTTTGAAACGGAGAAGATAGTGTCTGAGTATAAATAGAGATAGTGGTTGAAGTCAAATTGTGTGCACTTTAGAATAAGAGAGAGAGTGAGAGAGGTGACTTTTCAAAGGTTCAGATTCGCGGAAATTAATTTAAAAGTTGGAAAATGGAATCACGGTTTTCTTTCTTTAAGGTTTCTTTTGCTTCTCAACTTTTTATTTTTCTTTCATCACTGCACCTACTTTGTTTTACATAAAATATCTGTTTTAGTAAGTATCGTGTGGACACAGTGTACGGGAATCTAATAATAATATATTATTATTGTTATTACTATTATCGTAAGAAGTATCTCATTTTTAATTATTAGATTAAGAAAATAAAGAGCAGACTTATAAAATCATTTCTGATTTAAATCTAATCTAAAAATTAATTATATATTAATTAATGTGGAAAACATTCCAATTTAACAAATCTTGATATTATTAATGATAAGAGTTACATATAAAAAATAATAGGGTTAATTAATGAACGAGTCTATCCCAGGAATATCAAATTAGTGTATAGCGGAGACAATTATTTTGTTATATTAATAGGAAGAATATTATTTTAACAAACTTCTTCCCATATACACTGAATTAGAGTGAATAAGATAATAAGTTCTAATTTTTATCTTTTTGAAGTGGTTTTGACTCTTTGAGTTTATTTATGTGCTACCCCAATGTATGTGGATTAAATGTGTTCAAAGTGAATTTTTGTTTTTTTATGATCATGATATGTTTAGATTTTTAATCAATATTTTATTTGTCTAATTAGATAATTTTTATGAGAAATAAAAGTATAAGAAGCAACTGGAAAAAAGCAAAGTTTAACCAAAGTAAAGGGAGCTACTTTGAATTTATAATTGTACTAATGAAATATGAATTATAATGATGATTGATGTGAAAATTAACTGTGTGAAATATGTTGTAGATTGCATGTTATAATTGATTGAGTATGATGAATAAAAGTGATTGAATGTGAGTTGCATGTTCATTTGATTTTTGATGTGTGAAGTTTGAATTCAAGTCATAAAGTAGTATCCTAGGCTACTAATGAGTCATTTTATATGAATTGGTACTGTTTTTAACTTGAAAAGAGCATAGGACACTCATTAGAGCCAAATGTATCATTTGTTTTGCATTTTTGGGTTTGTAGTTAGTGAAATGCTTTTCGTCATTTTGATGTAATTACTAGAAATATCGTATCTGAATATTATGTTAATTCAATAAAAAATAATGATGAATTATTAACATGTAAATTTAAATAAATAATAGGTGATTGATGATATGAGATGAGTTTGTAGGTTGAAATGAATTTTTATGTTTGTTAGTATGCTTTGTGCATAATGTGGGGATTTCCAAGGAAGAAATACCTCCTCTAGAACCCTACTAATGTAGAAAATGTTTAATTGTGAGTTGGAGGTTCTATAGTTGGAATTTAGTGGTTGACTATACTTGCAACGTGCAACAATTTCTCCTTTTAACAATTGCCTAATTTGATTATGATACCAATTGTTAGGATCAAGTGTTTCCCACTAAACCAAAAGTTATAGGTGTTACGTAACTATTTCTATTTAAGAGTGTAACAGTTCAAGAGTCACGATTCAATTGTAACCCGCAACATAGAGTTGTCCCGCTTAATATTGCCTTAATATTTATATAACTATATCTTCTGTGAGATAGGAATGGGAGATGTCATATGCATGATCTCTAAATCTACTCAATATACATGTTTAATAAATTAAAGAATTTAATAAAATTTAATTTAAAATATGAGAAACTTAAAATTTAATGATAATAAAATATTCTAAAAAGAATTTATTGTAAATTAATTTTATTTTATTTTTCTTGAAGTTAAAGTTAATATTTTTAGAGACTATATGTATTTTCTTATTAAAAAAAGTTATATTAAAATTGAAAAAGGATATATTTCCAAATAGTTAATGTAATCCTGTGTATAGAATTAAACTTAAAATTACATGTGCCAATTGTAAGTTCAGCAGACATCGTTAGGGGTCAACTATCATGTTTTTGAAGTATTGTTTGCTTCCGTGTTTTCAAGATATTATCCATCTTAGAATGTGGAACTATGTCACAGTTTTATTCTTAAAAAGTGTTTCGAAGAATGAAGAGATAAAAAAATATTTAAAATGCATTTAACCTCGACACCCAAGTGATGTGAAATTATTAAATTTACTGAAATATTATCAATTACACTAAAAAAAATCTGTAAATAAATATAAACCCTCGAAATTGAACATCATAGACATAGACAAAGTTAGTCAATGCATGCCATAGAGAACATATTTAACACCTCATATTATTAAATAAACTTTTTGTAGAATCTTGTGAACAATTTCTAAATTGCTTTGGATTTTTTTGTGGAAAATGAGGGTACTTTCTTTTGTCGCATACAATGCATTTAAGTTGACGAGACAATATTACATACAACTCAAAACCCTTCATTATCCCATGTTTGTTTTTACATTGGGAAAATAAAGTTTGAAACTTAGTTTCAACCACACAATGATGTTGTGGCCTTTGTGTTGTTACGCAATAGTTTTAAATTTCATCCACATTTTATTTTATTTTAATGATAAAGGTTCTATATTTTTCTTATTGGTTCCACTAATTTGGGGATTGTTAAAAGGAAAATGACACGTATGTCCATTTAAGGTATCGGATGATTCATATTATTCATATAATAGAAAATCACCAATTTATTTTTAATATGTAAAGATTGTCACACGAAACTATCATCACAAGTATACTTAGTATATAATTCACACATATAAAGAAAACACGAACCAAAAGAAATGCTAGTTAAAAAAATACCAATAAAATGAAATAAAATAATGATAGTTTGTGATTGAACAGTGATATACAAAAAAATTGTAATAAGTTTAAGGTTAAATTATTCATTTGGTCCCAATTTTTGTACGTAAATTTGAATTTGGTTCCTCAATTTTTAAAAGTGTTAACTAGGTTTCTAATTTTGATAATTTGTTTCAATGAAGCCCCTTCCGTTAAAATGGCAGAAACGGCATTAAGAGCACAATGACATGGAAATGTTAGACTGAAACGTGTCATCATGTCATTTATATTTAAAGAATGTTGAAGGTTGTGGTGGAAATATACACTGCTGCAATGAGGTCTGTGGTGGCAGAAGAAATGGAGAAATGTATGAAGTCAATTGAACACTCTCTTCTTGAAAGGAAGAAAGGAACAATGTTTTGAGATAATAAGTTTGAAGGGGTTGAAAAAATATGAGACTTTGAAACAAAACCTACATATTTTAAGTGATTTACTTTTTCTCCGTGATGACAGTGTGTTTGGGGACTCTCATTCCACTACAACCTTTAGGTCACTGCATTAAATTCAAATTTGCTCAATTCAATTTCAATGCAAACAAAACTTTTGAAACAAAAGATTATTGTGCATTTATATATTGAAATTAGTTAGGTTAAGAAATTAACCAGTAGAGAAAGGCATGGCTGACCTAGAAGGAGGAGGTGAGGAACCAAGTGCTTCAAGTGGTTTCTTTTGGGTAGCAGCAGACTTTTTAAGGGATGACCTTGTAACAATTCCAGAAGCATTTGATGGAATCTGAGAGCTTAGCTGATTAATTTCAGAAGCAGACTTAAGAAATTAAATTGAGATCGCAATTCCACTAAGAACACTCTGATTTCAACTGTTCGAACGCCAACTTTCCAGCAATGTGATCCCACACCCTCGCGATTCTTCTGCAAACCCCTCCTTCCTCCAATTTCGGTCACGAAAGCAAACCCTAGAATAAATCCCAATTTGAAGTCTAACAGAGATGCTCATTTTTCGTTTTTTCGAAATTAATTATTTATTACAACATTTAAAATTCCATGTGTAGCACATTTAATGCGCCACTTCACTGTTCAGTTTCGTCTAACATCTCCATGTCACTGTGCTTAACGCCGTTTCTGCCATTTTAACGGAAGGGGCTTCATTGAAACAAATTATCAAAATTAGGGACCTAGTTAACACTTTTAAAAATTGAGGGACCAAATTCAAATTTACATACGAAAATTGGGACCAAATGAATGATTTAACCTAAGTTTAATTATATTTTTATTTCCTAAAATTCACCATAAATTTGATTCTGATTTCTCAAATTATATTTATATATAATTATTAGTCCAAGAGTTTAGAAAAATGGGATTTTAGTAATACTAAATTTAAAACTTAAAAATAGTTTTAAAATTTAATATGATTTTATTTTAAATTTAATGTTTACACGTTCAAACCATATATTAAAAAAAATTAAGACATGAAAATTCTTTCTTACATTTAATTGTAAAGAAATTTATGTAATATACAATATTGTCAAACTGGAAGATGTAAGGAATCCCAAGGGAAATAAAAACTTGTAACTTAGATTTACAAATAGATAAAATATTATATTTATAAATAGGTGTACCATTAAAAATAATATAAATGATAAAGGTAACTCATACATAATTCATAAAATAGATTCATAACACAACTAAATAGGCTCATAAATTATAAAAGGAATATGCATAAAACAATTAATGAATTCATAAATGTTTAATACAAATTATTCAAGTAAATATTTCTTACCAAAGATATGATAATTATCGTTCTCTTCCACATGACTTCATTTAATGTCTTCTCCTTCATAACCTTCATCATTATCAACACCATCTCTACTAACATCTTCGTTTTCTTCATCTTCAACTAAAATATCTTCATTTAAAGCGTCCACACTTGAACTTGCTTCATTTTTCTCCACAATCCATTCACCATTGGAAACAAGATCATCAATGTTATAAACCTTTATTTTTTTCCAATATCATTCTTCTTCTTCAATCCTGAATTAGCCATCACAAACACCATTGTCTTTTGATATAAACAATTTCTTTTCTTTGTGTGAACCTTAATAGTTATAAAAATATTTATCACATCATATTAGTCTCTAAAAAGTAATTATAAAATTATGCTCACATCCAAAGGAATTACAAGTTAAACTCAATAGTATATTGCAAATATTTGTAATTTTGGATGTTCATTACCATATATTCCCACTAGTTTTGTTTTTTAGTACAGGACTACAAAAAAAGTCTAGATTTGCTTTTGAAACTCTCAATTTGAGCATTAATCTTATTAGCTCATTAATGGCTTTCACCCAGTGGTGGATCTTCACAAAAAAATTTAGAGGGGGCAAAACAATTTAGTCAATATTTATATATTTAATTATTGTTATTAATTTACCAAAAATATATGTAATTGAGTATTGGATTTCTCCTTAGAAAAATGGCAGTTTTTAAGTTGTATTTGATTTACAATTCATTTAAATAATTTTTTCTAATTTCATCTATTCCGTTTTTTACTCATTGGATACTCTCATATTTGAGAATGTTTCCTGATTAAGTTTCAAAGAATTAATATGAAATTCCCACCTATAATTCTTCGAATCTTAAGAAATGATTCCTCTAATCCAACCATTGGATTTTAGTATCATGTTTGAAAATATGTAAAGAAGGTAAGAAGTAAATCTATCTCGTTTCCATCTTCATTGATATCTTCGCTTCTCTCACTTTAGAAAATGAATCTATTATTTAATTTTTCATCAATATACATATTTAAAAGAAAAATAAGACTACAAATAATTTATCAAAATTTAATAAAAAATTGAGAGACATAACTACTAAAAAAATTATATGATAATCAAGCAAAAACTAAAAAATGGTTATGAAAAACATATATTATATAACTTTTCCTTTTATATTCATAAGAAAGGATTACCTTTTTATCTTAAAGAATGAAGGAGAACACATGCAAAATGAGAGCAGAAAGAATGAATTTGTGTCTAACTTATTTTTTAAAAACAAAAAACAAAAGAAAACATGCAAAAGTGAAAGATGACTAGAATATGCAAAAAACTTAAAAGATAAAGAGAAAGAACATAAAAAATATTTCAATGAATTTTTTTTCTTTATTATATTTAATTTTATGCTTTATTATTTATTAGCATTAAATATTATACTTTATAAAATAATAAAAGTCTATCTAATTTAATTTTCATATCAATATAATATTATATATATATATATATATATATATATATATTTTTTTTTTTTTATTTTTAAAAAAATATATTTTTAAAAAATTAATAATTTTGGGATATACTTTTTGAAAAAGTTGAAAATTTTATGGGGCCATGACCCCTAAACACACACTAAAATAATGCTTTCACCAACCTATCCAAACCATCATGCATTCCCCATTTCACCTCACAATTAATTAGCTTTAAACTTAACATCATGGTGTAATATGGGATTAAGGCGATAATTTGCAACATGCAATGACCTATACAATTGGTTATCCTATCTTTGATAAATGATTTTTCAAAGGGGTATTGATAAGTAAGATAAAAAATAAATTAATTAGTCTCCAAAACCAAAATCTATAATTCTAAAAAAGAAAATTAGAAAATCAAATATAAGTGAAGGGTAATTAGTTATTATTACCTTTTACTAACTCCACTGAAAATGGTTTTAATCTTTCCTTTAACAATATCCATTTCTTCATAAATAAATCTCATGGTTGGTTTCTCGTTTGAATTGATCACCGTGCGCAACATCTTAATTAGGGAAAGAGCACCCCTCGTGCATTTCAAACTACTTTTCAAGAATTTCTTATTCAATATCAAATTTTTTACAATCTCTCAATCTAGTGTTTACCAATTGACTAGACTGTCACTCATTTGTTGTGAACATCCTAATAGATATTTTTTATTTTCATTCAAGCATTCCAAAGTCAAGTAAAAAGTGACAAAATATCTTATCAAATTTGGCCCTTTAGATTTGTGCAACAAGAAAATAAGACTCATTCTTGAGTTCTTAAATAAATGTAGATTGAGATTTTTTGCTATCGAGTATTCACTAAAAAAACAAAAAAGACTTATTCATGATCAAAATTGTCAATAATGGCCAACATCTATCGGTAAATAAAAAATTACCGAGAATTAAAAATTTGTGGATAAATTAGTTTGATAGATTTTTTCTTAATAATAGATAAATATATGTGAGTAATTAGTGACAAATTAATATGTCTTTCATTTTTATCTCTACACTTTGTAAAAATTATATAAAACATCTTCCTAATAAAAAAACATATTAAGTTTTTTTCATGTTACAAATAGAGTCCTACTTTGGACTATAATATAATTTTTATATGTCATTTGTCGGAAATGATGTTTTACATAATTTTTTTCATAAAGTACAGTAATAAAATACTTTATAATACTTTTTTATATGTATCTATGTGATTTCTCTCGTTAATTAAATATTTAAATTCAGCAGGATTAAGTTATCCGATCCAAAGATTAATCATTTGAAAATTAATTCACCTAAACAAATATCTTAAAAGATAGAAAATTTAAACCTTGTAATTTAAATTTCTAAAATTTCAAATCCCATAAAATTTCCTCTAAACACGGCTATCTAAAGCTCAATTATTGACTTCAATCATATTTTTTAGAATCTGGGTTAAACACACTAAAGATAAATCTTATTAATACTAACAAGGATGACAGATGTATAACCCTGTTAAAATACCCAATTTTAATGAAAAAACTTTTTAGTTTGTTATGAATCACTAGTGTTCATTTTGAGATATAATTTGGAACATGTACTAATAAAATCTTAATTTTTTAAGAATAAACCTTTATCTTATTAAATTCACACCAAACTAATAATGTATTATTACAAAAATCATTTTCAATACTTATTTTACCTTCTCTAAAGAATATAGTAAGAAGATTTAATACCAATAAAATATGATTATAAAGTCATGTAGAAGATTAAAATATCACTTTTTAATTGTTTCTGTCTTGTTCTATTTATATATCCCATTTAAGTTTTAAACTCACCTGACATTAGTACAATCGTAACATCATTTTCGGTCTGAATGCTTTGTAATAATTTGCATTTATTAAATACTGAAAAATAGGTTAAAACATGCATGACAAAGCATGTAATTAATTAAGATGAGAAATTTGCTAACTATCAATTTAATTGTCACCATCATGATTTAATCTTGGTAAACATAGATAGTTTTTAATAAGATTAAATAACAAAATGCTAATATGCTTGTTAGGATTAATTTGTTTAATCTATTGTATGGTATATATCTTAGAATATTCGAATAAAAAAATGTCCCCAGATTTATCATTGTGGGTGATGGTTTTTTCTTCCGTACATTGATTGTGTACACATTGAAAATTGAAATTTTATTTTAGTTTACTTTCTTGAAGAGAATAATCATATTATGGAAAGAGACACAACAACAAAAAAAATTGTCAACAAATTAATCATGATGATAATTATTAAAATATGACATAACCAATAATGTTCACATTTAAATGAGTAATCTTCTGTTGACTGCCATTTATTATTCATTTGGATTCATAAAGTGAACTTCTATCAAAATCATTCATATTGTTTTTTCTTTCTTAAAACTATTCTATTCTTATTATATTTATTGTCATCAACATCTGAAGCTTCTCGGTTGATTCGTAGAACAAAATAATACAATTTTAATTAGGTCACATTACAAATTTTATAAACTTTTATAAATTACTTTAGTTTTGTTTTTTTCACATTTTATCATCACAATTTTCAATTTTCACAAAGCTTACCAATTCGTTAGATTTAACATGTCATAAGAAAATAAAGTAAGTTAAAATAACTTCATGTTATTTTTGTTTTTCTTACAACGTCTTTATTTTTGTGAAAAAAGAAGAAGGATGATCAGTAAAAGTTGGAAAAGTTGAAAATTTAATAATAAAATGTGTAAAAATATTTTAGATAGTAAAATTTATGAAGCCATGGTATTAAGGGATCAAATATGTTGTTAAAAGTTAATCATTTAAAGGGGAAAATTATATTTTTTGAGGAATTATCTGTTGAATTATATTTGTAATCATTTATTTATTTATTAGTAGAAAAAAATAAGAATATACTTAAAAGAGAAGATGATGATGAGGTTTTTGCTTAAAAGAAATGGAAGAGGTTGAAGGTGGAAGGTTTGAGGAGTTTATAATATTCAAAAAATAATAACTTAATGTAGAAATGTTACTCTTTCGTAAAGAACTCACCAACTACTTCCACAACTAATGTTTGAAAAGACTTTTTCTAAAAAATTGACAGGAAAAAATAAAAAAGTTCACCTTTTAATATGTTAAAATTATGTTATGTACAAATTAATTTATAAAACTCTTTCATATAATTTTTTTTTAAAATATTCTTAAGTTGTTTATATTAATTTTAATTTATGAATAATTTAATTTAATTTTTAAATTATAATTTTTCCTAAAAGTAAAAACTCATCTAAAAGCAATTGTTTTAAAAGTTTAACATCTATCTCTATTATATACTCTAAAATTGATCTTTCTATATAAAAAATAGAAAGTCAACCCATCATCCTACTCAATTAATGAATGAGACAACAGTTTATGTTGATTTTATTAGATGAGAGCACCGTTTATATCAATTTTGTTTAAATGTCAACTACTAACAAACAACAATTAAGATAAATATGGCTTGATGCATGGTTTTTATTTTTTAAATAAATTTACTAAGTTTTGTAATTTTTTTTTTTCAATATTATTCCAAATATCTCACTTAGAATGAGTCAATTTGGTCTTTAAGATTTTTTTAACGTTTGATCTTTACGAAAATGAAAAGTTAAGTAAATGATTTATAAATATTGAAAACAAAATAAAACTATATTTTTTAACGTTTGGTCTTTATGAGATGAAAAATTAAGTAAACCGATTTATAAATATTTAAAACAAAATAAAACTAAATTATAAAATTAAACTTGTAATTAAACTTTTTTTCTTTGAAATATCAAATGCAATCATATTGTAAAACCCATTTTCTTTTGAAGGAAAAGAAATTAATCTCAGTTGTCTGGGTTCCTAAAAAGTATGTCTCTTTCTTTCTCTCTAAGCTGAGAAACATTCTTCATTTAACTTAAAACTTTTAACATTCTTCATTTAACTCAAACTTTCTCTTTCTCATCTGATTCTCATATTCTCCGGAATCAAAGGCACCTTTGGGTTCCTGACAGGGTCCTCTTCGAATCAATTTGAACAAAATCTTCATCCTCGTAAATTAAAAATCTAACCTTCATCTCCTTTTATGTTCTGGAGTTTTGTTTTTCTATTTTGATCATGATCACACTACTAAAAAACTCATATTTCCTACTAATTTTGTTTTGAAATTTTTTTCGTAGAAAATACTTGTAAATTTTTTTGTGAAAAAAAATTTGCAAGAAATTGCTACCAATTTTTTTTGCAAAATATTTTGTATAAAATATTTTTTGCAAAAAATTTTGTAAAAAATACTTGCGAATTTTATAATTTTGTAGAAAATAATTATCAACAAAGGAATTATCTGCCAATTAAGATTCTAAGAAAAAAATGGCAGAAAAAAATCTTTTCTCGCAAATTTTTTTAATAAATTTACAAGAAAAGTCTCATGTAATATGAAAATTTCTAGTGATGTCAGAACCTCATTCTTCTCTGTGTTCTTGTGTTTTGGGCTTCTCTAGGTTGAATTGGGGGATTTGGTGCTCAAATTCCCTTGGGATTTTCTTCTTGTCAAGTTTGGTCTAACTTCAAGGTAAGGGATGCGAGATTGTGTTGTAATTTTGAAATGAACTGCTTACCTTGGTCATTAATTGTGTTTTGATGTGTTGAATTGATGAGTGCATATGAATTGTGGTGATTTGTGTTTTCCATATTTGGGTGTTGAGAATAGAGTGAAAATATGCTATTTTAGCTTAAGCGAATCTAGCTAAAGCAAAAATAGCCAGAATTTCACTTTGCTATTTGTTCTTTTAGCTCAAGCAAGAATATTTGGCTTAAGCGAGAACTCTTGTCGCTCAAGCGAGAATCTCTAGCTTAAGCGAAAAAGCCACTGAAACTCTATTTATTTTTGTTTAATTTTAGCTCAAGTGAGAGTCCTGTCGCTCAAGCGAGAATCTTTAGCTCAGGCGAGAATGTTGCAGAGTTTTAATTCCTTATTTTTAACCTATGATTGACTAAGTTAATTTTATAAATATGATGTATAAAGTTATGCATGAATGATGTTGGTATTTTGAGACTTGACTTGATATGTTTTGTATAATATGTGATTTGGTATTTGGAATGTGAGATAGAATGATTGATATGTGAATATGAAAATGTGTTTAAGGATGTATATGATTATGAAAGAATTGTTGTGAAATTGTGATGATAATGAGTTTGTTGATATATATAAGAACTGTATGTGTTTGACGTAATTCTATGGATCTAATGGGAAAATTTTATGGTGGTGTTATTTGAGTGAATGCATTGGACTATGAATTTAAGTAAGGTGACATTCTAAAACACTATTGATCATTTACATTCAAATAGAGTATAATTGATTGTGTGATGAGAGTAGGAGGATGTCTTAGTTTATGACAGGATAATGACCTTAGATGATAATGAATTAACCTTTTGTGTGGTAGGGTGAAACCCATTAATGGATTTGCAGAGCAGCAGAGGCCACCACAAGTGCAAGTCTTCAGTGATTCCGATTCCAAATGCATGTATCTGTATATTTGAGTTTAGTGTCAATTGTATGTGTGCAATTATGTGAATTATTTGTAGTTGCTGATGTATGAGTCATAATCGATATGATTTAAATAGTCTTAGGATAACTCTTTTGTATACCCTTGCACTTTGTGGTTTTGTATTGTGTTCTTTTGCAATGATGATCACCATTTTGGTGGGAGCAGATTAAGATGCAAGTTTAGATACACACATCTGAAGGATGAGGAGTTCGTAGTTATAGTTGTGAGAGTACATATGATGTATGAGTGGTTAGTATGTTCAGTATAGGGATACCTTTACACGTTTGGTGTTATTATATAAATGATATATTTTTATAGTCTGAAATCTTAAAGAAATGTATTAATATACTTTTTATCCTGTTAATCTATATTTAAATATTAAATGTTTTATTTTATGAGTTTTATATTACTAAAATGGGATGTTACACTTATTTTTTTGTAAAAATATCTTTAAATTTTAAATTCTATATTTTTTTCTTATTTTATTTTAATTTCTGTAAAATGATTTTAGTATTGAGTTTCGTAATATGGAGATAAATTTTTCTGTTTTTCAAATATGTTTTAAAATAGATTAAACTAACATAGAATTATGAGAAATGATATAAAAAATATATACATTAAAAAGTAAGTTAACTTATTTAAATGATAAAATTAAAACAAAATACTAATAAAATTAAATTATACTTGAAAGTCAATACAAATGTCTAGAAAATCTGAAAGCAAAACTAAAGAAAAGTCACAACCGAGAAAGTTTAATGATCAACTTCACCGTTCTTTGACCAAATAATTAAATTCAGTGTATTTAGCGGCAGGGTACAGTTACGTCACAAATTTGAATAAAAAAACATAGAACCTTTGTAAGGGCGAATGTACCTTAAGAGTTTTATAATGTAAATTTTTTATTTATCTATATTTTTGTTGCTTATATTTTATAAAATTTGCAATTTTTTATTTTACTTTCTCTTCATATATAATGTTAGTCCTTTAATTTTTCATTACAAATATTTATCTTCAATTTTCAGTTTAAAATATATTAAATTATGTTTAGTAAGAAATATTTTTAATCGTTTTAAAAATTCACCATATAATTAACAATTAAAAGGATATATTATATATAAGACCGTAATTTTTAATTTTGTAAAATATAAATACCAAAAGCTTGGTGAAATCAGTTAATAAGATAGTTAATAGGTTATAAGTTCTTTTATAGCTGGAAGATGATAAACTCAGTTTATGAATATCAAAAATTGATAAAACTAATATATTAACCTAAAATTGTTTGGAAAAAATAGTTGATAAAGTAGTTGGTAAATATAAAATGACAAAAAAAAGTACACATTTTTTTTTTGGTTTTTTAGAGAAAAATATTTTTTTATGTTTTAGATAAAAAAGTTCAACACCGTATTATCTTTATTAAGTGCTAAAACAAAAGTAAATTTTAACATGATTATACTTCATATGATACACATGATGAATTAAACGAACAATAGATCATGACCAAAAATGTTTCAAATGACACAATACTATAGAGTCCTGGTTTGTCTATTGATGTGAGGAAGCTCTCAGACAACAAAAACGAATAAAACTGATCTAATATTGTTTTATACAAAAAATATATATGTTTACTTCATCACAGTAGGGAATATCTATTACTTCTTTTTCACAAATATGAGTTATATTTTTCTCTCTCAACTTTTTGTAAAAATTGAAATTATTTTTTAATCAAAATTTTGATCTAATTTAGTCCTCAAATTTTAAAAGTACATAAATTTAATCTTTTTAACAAAATGTTGTTAAGTTTATTTGACGTTTCAAAAACGTTTTTTAGATAACATTGAAGCGAAATGGATAGATTTAAAAAACGTTTCAAATAATGTAAACAACTCAAATGCTATCATGAATCATGTTTAAAACATAAAAAAAAAAACTTAACAAAATTTGATTATAAAAACTAAATTCATGCATTTCTAAAGTTGAAGGCTAAATTAGACCAAAATTTCAAATTTGGACTAATTCTAATTTTGATTAAAATTTAAAAGACCAAAATCATATTTAACCCTGACAAATATTTATTAACCAAAAGAAAAGACATATTAGAAGATCTCTCGAAACAAGAGATAAATATTCTTTTCTTTACCAAATTCCTTAACCAAACTTTGTTAAACTTTGTTAACTGTAGAAACATGAATACTTTTGTAAACACTACAACTTAAGCTCATTTAAGAAAATATACATTGTCTAAGAAGAAGATAAACACATCCATCTATTGGGATATTGCCAAAATGAAGAGAGAACATTTATTTCAGCATAGAGTGCACTAAATATATTCATCACTATTAAACTCATTAAATGAAAAAAAAAAAAAAAAAATTAAAAAAAAAACAAAAAAAAAAAAGACATTCAAAAGAGCTCAAATTGTTAATCGGCAATAGAATACTCTACAAGGACTACTTTCTTCTAAAGTCTATAAATAGTCATTCAAAAAATAGAAGAAAGGAGGGACAATACACATAGTGCAAAAACGTTATTTAAACTTCTGGATCAAATTAAAAAGAATAATTATTTAAGCAAAAAATATTTGTGAAAGAATATTCGCTTAAACCAAATAGAAGAAAATTAAATAAGTTAGCTAAAATATCTTGTAATTTATAAGTTAGAATTTGTTAGTCAATCTGTTAGGAAAAAACCTTCGAGAATTACTTTTTCGAGAATCACTTTATTAATAGAGTAAAAAAATAAACACAAGAAAATATATAGACAACATATCCATGCCCTTTGACCCCGAGTACATCCACATTCTCCAAAGCAATAATGTAACTCAATCCCCAGAAAGCTCTTATTACACGAGTATAAGAAATAAGAAGAGTCAAATACAAGCTTGAAGTGTCTTTGACTTGAGACAAGAGATATCTTGGACTTAGAGTCCATTATATAGTCACTAACACCCACTTCCTTGATTATCCTAGACGACAATGTAAAACTTTTCACGACATGTTATTTTCATCGTCCGAACACAAACTAGCTTATAAACCAGTAGTTATCTTATTGGCCTTATAAAACACATTTTAAGTATAAATTTTAAACGATATTCAAGTGTACAAATGTTGAAAAGTTTAAATAGTTTCTTATGTAGGGTGGATAACTATGCGTGTGTCGAAAATGCCCTTTGATTGAATTATAGAATAACCTTTCTCTATTTCTCCATACACCCATTTGCCTCTTTTGTTCCTTAATCCGTAAGTCACTGCCACAATATATATCTGAAGAGAAAAAATGATTGGGTTTAGATTTAAAATTCCCTTGAAGTTACTTTGTAAATTTCACCAATTTGATGCGGTGCAGGTTGAAATTGGAGGGGTGCAGGAACCAATTGCCTACAAAGTATTGATCTGACAGAGTTACGGGCATATCTATTCACATCCCCTGATTACTGTTTACATCTTTCGAAAAATTGATGCACTTTTTCTTGAAAAATGATATTTTAACAAATGTTTTTTTAATAAAGTTTGACAAACTACTTATTTAGATAAAAAAAATACTACTTTATTATTTTATTTTAATTAAAAAATAAAAAAATTAATCTATTTTAATTCTATTTATATAAAGTTTATCAAACAAACTTTTGGTCAAAAACTCATTTTTCCTTTTTCTTCCACTTCTATTGACACCCCATTTTCTTCTTTCATCTTCACTGGCGCCACTTTCACCATCTCTACTGGCACTCCTTATTTTTCCATCTTTTTCATATTTGTATTTTTATTGTACAATTCAAAGTACACTTTTTATTTTATGTTTTGAAATATTTAGGCAATAACACGTTTATATTTTGTATTTAAGAATGCATAATCCGAAATACAATTTTTATATTTCATATTATGTATTTTGAAACGTTTCCCGTTTATATATTCCGAATTTAAAAATGAAAGAGGACAAAATTAGAATTTTCAAGTTTACGGAGGTGCATGAAGAAAATATTGAAGAAGCTGCCCACAAATATCTTTCTTCAGCACAACTTTAAAGCCTAAACGAATCTACTAGATGCAGCACCCCGAAAATACTCTCTCACACCCCTTACTTCTCTTCAAAATCACGAGACCAATCTATTTAAAATTCAAAATAACTTAAATTTTGTTATCACTTTTCTGATTACATATATCTATCTTCAGTCCTACTTAAAAGTCTAAAAATATCTCTTAGATGTAACTCCTGAAATACGATATTTCACTCTTTACTTTAATTGTATTAATTATATACATTACAAACTAAAAAAATTTCTGCCAATTTTATTTTAATTTAAAAAAAAATAATTACAAATTTTGTTATAAAAAAAATTTGCAAGAAATTATTGTCAATTGCTTTGAAAAATATTTTGTATAAAACACTTCTAATAAAAAAATTGTAAAAAATATTTGAGAATCTTATAATTTTATAGGAAATAATTATCTATAAATGACTTGTCAAATAAAATTCTTAAAAAAATAATAAAAATAAGTCTTTTTTTACAAATTTTTTAAATAAATTAGTAAGAAAAATCTTATGAAAATTTATAATAAAGAAACTAAGCAGATCAATTTATTATAATATAAAATGTCACTCAAATTTAATTATCAAATTTTAATAATTATCGCACATATTCTAATATAGTTTTCCCATTGAGACTCCACTGAAGAACTGAAATGGATCCAATTTTGATGCTATCCAGATGTTTCTAAATGCAATATCTATTGCATGATACATCTCACAATCAGAGGCGGAACTAGGATTAAAATTGTAGGGGCCAAATTAGATTTGTTATATATAATTTTTCTTTAGAAAAAAAATTATTCATTTTTTTCTCTTCATTTCCTCTCCTTAAAACAAACACACATAATAGTAGAATTCAAAAAAATATTATTATCATTCGCTATTATATCATGCTATTATATCATGATACCAATTCATGAATACTATTTTAGATAAGTCATTCGTATCTCATCAATTTGATTTGGTGGTATTGTAAAATTTGATGTCGTTTTTTCATATCACGTTCTAATGAATTTTTAAATTCATTATATGTAACTCTGAGAACTTTAGATATTTGTTTTATATTGTCTTAAATTCTTGGTTCTTATTAAATTTCTGGTTTAGTCAACGTAAATGCATCTCTTTTTCATCTTCATCACAAACCTTCCTCTTTGAAAAAAAGGAATCATTTTTTTTTATTTTTTATCATAATCTTTCTAATATAAATTTATCACCTCTCACCTATTTAGAAAAAATAAAATTTATATTCACAAATCACAATTATCACACTGCAAAACATAACAAAACTCATACTACTTTAATTAAATAAGAAATATTGTATAAATTCAAAACTCAAAAAAAATTACCATAGGTGGCGAAAAACACAAAATCCCTAAATTTCATAATTAAGAGTTATAATAATTTAGGAAAAAATTATAATTAGGGTTCATACCAATTTCATAAAAGAATCCCTAAAATCATAATTAGGGTTTATATTAATTTGGAATAAACTTAATTTGGAAGAAACATCCTAAAAAGTATCATAAACTAATTAACATACATAAATCATAATAAGATACTAACCTTCATTTGTGAGAGATCATGCAAGAATGTATACATGAATCTCAATCTATGTGTTTTCAACCTCTATTTCCCAATATATCTCTTTGTATTTATTTCTCTTCACACACTTTCATGATAATTTACATGGTGGAAAGATCTTATAGTTAGAAAAAAAAAACCCTAATCTCTTTTATAAATTAATGTCTCTGTTAAATTTTTTTATTTTATCTTTTATTATAATTTTCCATAATATAATCTTAATATAAATAATATATAATATAATTTTAAAAAATATATAAATATATATAAAAAAAATTCAAAAAAAAAATGGAGGAGCCGTGGCTTCCCCCTGTCATATCATAGTTCCGCCGGTGCTCACAATAAGGAGTTAAATAGTTGATTTGGAAGGTAATACTGTTTCTCACATTTAGAGATGGCAAATAAACCCGTTTCCGTGGGTATTGTCCGAACCCGTCCCCGTTTTGACGGGGAATCCCCGCATTGACTGAGTCTGGGTATGGGTATGAGGAATCCCCGACTTTTTCGATTGGGTATGAGGATGTACATATCCCCGCCATAATACACGTCCCCGTTTAAATTATTAAAATATTCACAATTAATTAAGTAACCATATATATATATATATATATATTATATTATTTTTTATTTCTTTTAATTATTTGGTTTGTCATGAAACTCATTCGCATCTCAATTATATTTTTCATCTTATCATAACATTTATGTAATTATGTTAAAAAGATGTATGTCAATTAAATTTTTTTGTCTCACATTTGAATATTTCTATTATTTTGTACATGAGAATGTTTAATACTCTCAATTTAAGTATTTGATAGTACAAACCTTTCGTTTACTAGGTAATATAAAAAAATCATTTACTTATTATTATTAGTTTTTGTTTCATTTGAAGAACTCTTTTGTTTCACTAAAACAAATTTTTGTTATTTCTCAACCATTGAGTATATATGTTGATATTTGAAAAGTTTTCTTAGATCTCTAAGATATTTTTCAACTTATCATACCCTTAATTATACATTTATTTTCCTTTATGCTATTTCTTTCAATAGTCTCTCAAATTGTTTGTAAACATGTTAATTTTTTAATATTTTTATTTTTTGTTTATTTTCATTATGTAGAATACTCTTTCAATATATTTTATCTAATTATTTTTTATTTTCTAACTCATTATCAATTATACTGTAATTTTTTCACTATAATTGTATAAATAACTTTTATTTACTACAATATAAAAATTTAATGTAATTGTCATGAATAATTTTTTATCACCATCCAAAATAATTGAAGTTCAAAAATACAAGATCTATGTTAAAATTTTATTATTATGATTATTATTTGTTCTTTGTATAATTTTGATCAAGTAATGTATTATAACTTTGATTAGTGTATAAAAAAGAGATTTATTAGAATTTAAAAAATTGAAGTAAAAAAACATTTAAAATATATTTTAAATTGAATATTTGTTTTCCTTTTATATTTTTAAAAAAATATTTGTAAATTTAATAAATGTGTTGGTTCTTATGAAATTTTATTTGGTATTATAATCTAAAATGTAAACAATTATATTTTATTTTTAACTTTTATTATGATTATTATTTGTTCTTTGTATCATTTTGATCAAATGATGTATATTATAACTTTTATTAGTGTATAAAAAAAAGATTCATTAGAATTTAAAAGATTGAAGTAAACAAACATTTAAAATATATTTTAATTTGAATATTTGTTTTCCTTTTATATTTTTAAATTTTATCAACTAGGTTTCATTAATGTTTGTAAATTTAATAAATGTGTTGGTTCTAATAAAATTTTATTTGGTATTATAATATAAAATGTAAACAATTATAATTTATTTTAAACTTTTATTATGATTATTATTTGTTTTTTGTATCATTTTGATCAAATGATGTATTATAACTTTTATTAGTGTATAAAAAAAGAGATTTATTAGAATTTAAAATATTGAAGTAAACAAACATTTAAAATATATTTTAATTTGAATATTTATTTTACTTTATATTCTTTTAAAAAATATTTATAAATTTTATCAACTATGTTTCATTAATATTTGCAAATTTCATAATTGTTTTGGTTCTCATGAAATTTTATTTGGTATTATAATCTAAAATGTAAACAATTATAATTTATAAGTATTTGATATTGAATAAACAATGATCCTTCTAATATTGAATATTTGATAATATTATGTTTTCTTTATCATAATTTTTTATTATTTTATAAAAATTAATTAAAATTAATATCGAAGGAGTAAGAAAATGGGTATGGGTATGGGTACGAGATTATACTCGTTATCCGGTGGGGATGGAAATGGGACAAAAGGTTGATACCCGTTGGGCTTGGGTATGGGGATGTAGATAAATTTTTTTTACGGGGTATGGGATAGCGAAACACGTGCCCGCCCCGCCCGTTGCCATCCCTACTCACATTCTTTATTCTATGAATTGATTATATCTAACAATCAATATTAAAGTTTCATTTAAATTCACTTGTTGTGATGTATAGAATTATGAAAACCCTCTTTATTATGAGTCACACCTTCATATTTTTCTTCCTCCATCTTCTAACTTTTTATAAATATTCATTTTGTCCTTTTAGGTTTATAACTTCAAATTTTAAAAGTTCTAAACTCTTGAGTGGTATATGTGAATTCTTACTTTGAACATTGAATTAAAAAGAAAGTATTATTGAAGATTAAGATTTTGTAGGAGATGAAGTCGTAAATTAGAAAGAACCAATCCAATAAAAGAAATTGAAAGTACAAGAGGAAAATATGAGGAGTGGAAAGGAAAAGTTTCACATAGACTGATTCTTCATTTTTTTTGTTATTTTTGTATGCATATTTATGTCAATGTTAGGATCCCAATTATAATCCTTTTAGATAAAATCCCTTCTTTGGATGCAGGAAGAAAAAAAAAAGGATTAAGGAGAAATGTTTAGAATTATGAATTGGTGACACCATCTTATTTGTTTAAACCATTTATAAAATACATATAGTGCTCTTTTTCTTTTGGTGGATTCACAAGAAAAATGTAAACACAATTCCAAAGCAAATGTTTAAGTAGAATATTTAAGGTTTTTTGTGTTCGATAATAGTCTAAGATGAATGTATATTTTTTAGAAGTGATTAGTAGCTAGTTCATGTACAGATTGACATATGAAAATTAAGAGCAAAATCAGTAATTGGGGAAGAATTTAATTGATTAAGCGTGAACGTAAGTGTTGAAAACAGTAAACAGAGTTGGGGAGGGATGGCCGTGAGCTGGAACGAAGAAGAGAATGGAGAATTGAGATGGAATGAATGAAGCAAGCCATACGACTTGGGGGATAATGCCAAGATGAGTGAAGGAGGAGTCGCCACATAAGCTAAACACTCGAAATAAGATCCTAGATGAGAGTTGCACTCCCTTTCTCACACAAGATTGTGCAAAAGGTTTCTATTCTTAAAATGGTGAAATGCACAATTTTGGATAAGTAGATTTTCATCAACGACTACACTCTAGATACAAAATGATGAGTAGTTGGTTCATGTACATATGGGTATATGAAAATTAAGAGGGAAATAAGAAAATGGGGAAGGATTGAACCGATTAAGCTTGAACCCAAGTGTTGAAAACAATTAGCGAAGTTGGGGATGAATGACTATGAGCTGGAATGAAGAGGAAAATGGAGAATTGAGATGGAACCAATGGGCGAAGCCACGCCACTTGGACATACGTCGAGATGATTGAAAGAGGAGTCACCACTTGAGTTGAATACTCAAGATAAGACCCTAGGTGAAAGTTGCATTCCCTTTCTCACACAAGAATGTGCAAAAAAGGTTTCTATTCTCAAAATGCAAACCTGTCTTTACAAACACGAAAACCTTTTTAAAGTTTGAAGGTAAGCTAACCTAAAAATTATACCAACTAAAAAAAGTCAACTCCTAATTACAAGGTACTAGTTAAAGAAATGCAAAACACATGCATATCTTCTAAAACTCATACGTGCTTGTTGGGCATTGTAGCCGTCGTTGGGTGCTACCCTCCTATCGTTCGGCACCAATGTACCCTGTAGGTGCTGATTGGCTATTGATTTCACTAGCATTGGGCGCCCTCTACTAGAGTTGGGCGGGAGAGTTGTTGCCTTTTGATGCTTGGTAAATTGAGTGCCACTCCTCTTCATACACATCCTTTCATGATCAAAATCTCATCAAGAAGTAAATTTTAAGCCCAATTTAATATGCAAAATTGGTTTGTAAGGTGATATTTACACTCATTTATATGTTGTAAATTTGTCTTATTTCTAATTAATGTGAGGTCTCTAATACAACCCACTCATGACGAGACATAAGCATGAAACTAGACTTTATGGGTGATCTTTATAGTAGTTCGATAATGGATATGATAGACCCAACAAAAAACAAATCTCATTATGATAGACTTCAAAGAACTTTAATACAATCTTAAGATGTGGATTGTAAATATAACTCAACTAACAAAATTAACTTACAAGACAAAGTTTATACCCACTTATATATTGTAATTTTTTTATGTATAGTCAGTGTGTGATCAACATTTTTTTTAAAATTTAATCAATTTTGGCTTAAACCAAAGCCTGTAATAAAAATGAAATATCAATGTTAATTTTCATACAATGAACAATAACGTTATACTAAAATCACAATCTAAATGATACAAAATAAAATTTAGGATACGGAAAAAAAAGGTAAAAAACAACAAATTAGAAACACAAAATTAATGAAGACATGCATTGCGTTTTCCTTATCTTATGTGATTAATATATCATATGAATTCTATACTTGGATCTTAGTTTATTGGACCTTTTGAGCCTACTAAAAAATTTATAATATATGTATATACGTATAGATTGTTTGCGAAATTAAAAAAGGATATCGTGTGAGATATGTGACGTATTCAAGAATCCAGTTCTGTCTTAGACTAAGCTCAAACCCCAATTGATTAATTGAAAACAAAGCAAAAAGAAATAGAAAGCATTTGAATATATGTGTGGATTAAAGAAAGAGAAAGAATTCAAATATGTGGACTATGTATTGGGTTATACGTATTCACCAAAAAGTGTCCCATAATCTATGCTTAAAGGGTTTTGTTTATGCAAACCCATGCTTTCATTTAAATATTTCCCATCCAAATCAAACAATATTTGCAGAATTTTAGTGCATTTTTGTATGATTTGGATGCACTTTCTTTGATTTTGAGACAAATGCATAAGAAAAGCAAAAATCTTCAGAATCATTGTTAGAGATGTAATATAAAGTTACTCTCGTGTGCGTGTCTTTGTTTAATAAGACAAGTTTTTGGGATCAATGGTTGATCATGATATAATTATTTCAGACCACATGTTTATTTTAATAGTGCAAAACATTTATTAATTGTCAAATTTGTGCATAAAATGAACGGATGAGAATAATTTAGAATGTTATCTTAATTTGTCACTTGATATGTTCTTTTAGTAAAAACAAAAACTTTAAGTTTAATTTCTTTTTTTATTCTATTGTTCAGTGTATGGACGATTTTTATCTCATTGTTAACTTAGCCCTTCATTTAACACTTTACAATTTCATTTAAAAGTTTTAATTGTTCGATACAAATTTCAATTTTTTTATAATTTTAGTTCGGTATCTTTCACCAATAATTCAATTTTTAATATATGTTATGTGGTGATAAATCTAAGAAACATTTATCACTACAAGAAAATCTCTCATTTTAACAATCAATTTTAGTGATTAAAAATTCTTAGTCAATATTGTGACTAATTTAAATACCAATTTATAAAAAAAATTGATTGTTAAAATAATTACTATTATAAATAAAAAATTGTAATTTGTCTCTAAAATTTAACTACCAAAATTTTAATTATCAGAGAAATTAGTTTATAAACTAATCACTAAACATTATTTACAAAGATTTTGACTATTAAAGGAATTCATTTCTAAATCAATTTCTAATTAATTAGTGATCAATTCAACGACCAATTTTTTATTTATAATAGTGACTATTTAGTAAATAATATTTTTTTTTATAAATTGGTATAGAATAATTGGTCACTATAATGACTAACAATTTGTTTTTACTAAATTTGGTTATTATTTAAAAATTTTCTTGTAGTGTAAGTAACTTAAATTATTTATCTTTTACAAGTCAATAAATGGTTTATATCAAATATTAAATATTAAAAGTGAAGTAAAATCACAAAAAAAAAAAAATACTATGCAACTAAAAAATAATAATTAAGTAGATTGCCGCTTCATTAAAATAGTCAAAAACTAAACGGTAAGTTAAGAGTAAAAATAAAGTTATGCATTTTTTAAATATATAAACTAAACTTGAGCAATTAAATTACGAAGATAAAAATTTAACATTTTTAAACATACGAACCAAAATTATGTTAAAAAAAATCACGTATCAAAATGAACCGAAATTGTTCCCGCACTAAACTATAATGCCCTCAAGTCTAAATTTTATTTGTATTACAAAAAAGGAATTTCAACACACGGTTGTGGACAATTGCTGAGGTAGGTTACTTGTAATCTACACAAGTATATATTTATAATCTACAATATCTTGTAAGATAACCTTTTAAATCAAATTAAAAACATTAGAGAAAAGAGATAGAATAAACTAAATTATTCATTAAAGGGTTGTTTATCTCGTAAAAATATTATAATCTATTTTTCCCCATTAAAAAGATTCTGAATCCACTGCCATAGTATACCTCTGCATTGTTCACATTATTTCAAACCAAATGACTCCATGTGTGAGAAGATTTATTAAAAAACTCATGTCTGATTATTTAATAAGCTTTTGGGATAAATGCAAAGGGAAAGTTCCCTTTATCAGTTTCTCATTGCATTTTGGCTCTTTCTTATTTTCCTAGAACCTGTAAAGTTGTCATTAGTGCTTGTTATCCAAAAGCAAGTTTTCATAAGAAAAAAATAAGACACTTTATTGACAGATTACAAAGTAAGTTCTCTTCAGAATATAATTTACAACTTCTACCACACAGCTTCTGCAACAACAATAACTCATCCAAACTCCAAAAGTTCTAGTTTTTTTTTTTTTTTTTTTTTTTTTTTTTATTATTTTTTAAAAACATAAAAAAAAGGGAGAAACTAAATTGTATAGACCAGCTTTGCTTGCTGCATTAGCTACAGTGAAATTGCCATGATCCAAGTTCCACAGACCATCCAAAAAGATTTCTTCAGATGAGGTTTCTGGTGCAGAAATGTTGCCATTATTAAGCATGGAGTAAAAGAATCCTTGCTCTTCTGTGTTGTTTTGGTGCATGGTGTTCATTTCTTGTCTAGATTGAGATGCTGCTGCATAAGGTGTTCTGCATGTGTTGTTGTCCTCAAGCAAGGCCATGATGTCTTTCATGTCAAAGTTGAACTGTAGCTGTTTTTGTGCCTCATACTGTTGCTGCTGCTGCAACTGTTGCTGTTGAAATTGCTGCTTCTTCATGACTCTATTTCTTGCTTTCTCAGCTGCATCAGAGGGACTTTTAGCTTTTTTCTTGAAATGAGTCCTCCAATAGTTCTTTATCTCATTGTCTGTTCTTCCTGGTAAACTCCTTGCAATTGTTGACCATCTGAAGTTTTTGGTTCAGTAGTTAGCAACCAAGAACTCAGAAAAAAAAAATGCTGAAAAAAAGCATGCAAAAGGGCAAGAGAATGAACATGTATACATAAATTTTTTTTACCTGTTCCCCCACCTTGCATGCAACTCCAGAATTATACTCTCTTCTTGTGGTGTTATCTGTCCCCTCTTTAGATCAGGCCTCAGATAATTCACCCACCTCAATCTGCAACTCTTCCCATTTCTTTTCAACCCTACATCATTATTTTTCAGATCATAGAACAGTTTAAGTTTCAAAATGCAGAGAAGAAGTTGAAAACAATTTCACTTGTTTTTTTTTTTTGTTGCTGTAGTTGTATTGTAATAACTTGTAAAAAAAAGTGAAATTCAATGAAGAAAAGCAGTGAAAGATTAATATTGTTGTTAATTACCTGCAAGCCTAGAAACAGAGTTCCATCTTCCTTCACCATGGAGTCTGACATATTCAACAAGCAACCTGTCTTCTTCAGCAGTCCATGGCCCCTTCCTCCACAGTTCCTCCTCCATCATCACACCTCCACCACCCAAAACTTTCCCCCAATACATGCAATTAGGGTTCCAAGTTTGTTCTTGGAGAAAAATGGTTTCTTTTTCTTGCAATTTCTGTGACACTGAATTAGGGCTAATGTTTGATGCATGTTGTGGGTGTGGTGTTTGCTGCATATTTATACCTGAAAAGTTTTGCCCCCAACTGGATTCTATCAATCAATCAAAGGTCACTTTCTTAACTTCGTATCATGTCTATCCACTTCACTGTTTAAGGTACTACGGGTAACACTTTTTTTAAGAACATGTTTCAATAAACAAACCCTAGGAACCAAAGTCACACTGAAAATGTTGCACGCTTGTCCATCAACTTTGAAATGACCCAAATACCATTACACTCTTCCTGTCATAATTACAATAAAACTCACTTATTTCTTATTCCATTATAATTCTAACTTTAATTATTTGATAAAAAAAGTTTACTGCATGTATTATAAAAATAAAACACTAGATTTTTTTTTGTAATGTTATTTCTTTTATGAAATAAATTATATTGCAAGAGAAATATTTATATCATGCACACTCAAAATTCTCCTTTTTACCCATGATTATAAGTTATTTATATCAATATAATGATTTCATCAAATATTAAATTCAATTGAGATATAACAATAGTATCCCTTATCATGTTAAATCTAGGGCAAAAGTTGTGTCAATGAGAACTTTAGAAAATAGAGACTTTTAATTATGTATAAATGATGTAAAATTTTATTTGAGAGATGAATCAACTAAAAGAATAAAAAATGAGTTTTTTTTAGGTATTAGGGGTAGATAAATTAAAGAATCAATTTACATGTAAAATTAAATTTCATTTAAGAAAAAAAGGCATATTTGGAAATTGAAGAATGTGTTATGCAATCAGGTGACATGAGTAAAGATAATAAAAGAGAAAATGAGACAACATATATGGAAAGAGAAATGTGATTGCCTGAGGACAGCTGTAAAATAGGGTGATTGCACCTGGACACAAAACTAGAAGCTTAAGGAAGCATAATCCAAGGTATGAGACAAAAAAAATGGTGGTGGCCATTTTTAAAACAAGAAATTAGAAAAGGACTAATGATGTTTTCCCAGGTGTTGGATCTGCTTACTTCTGAAGGGGACTATAATCTCTAAACCTTCATTAAACTATGATATTGTTGGATACCATTTTGAGTATTGTGTTTATTTAAATGCCTTCGACGTCATCTAAGGTGACAGGTGTTGTCTTCTCATCATATTTTTGGAAACATAGTGCTGCTCCAATGCTGGAACCATCAACTCTTTCTTTCATCTTATAATTAATAAATTACCGATTAATTTATTTATACAAAATCTAAGATCTTTCATGCACTAACAACAGAATGTTAACCTTTTTTTTCTTTCCCTGTTTTAATAAAAAATCCATTTTTTTATTAAAGTTTTTTTTTTGTTCGGAAGATGTTCATTTTATTGATTAGTGTAGCTTGTGTTGGAAGTCCCACATCGAATAGAAATTTACAATATAAGTGAGGTGCAAACCTTATCTTACAAGTTGGTTGTGTGGAGTTAGGCTTAAAACCCACTTTTAACATGGTATTAGAGCTTAATTTAAGCCTATCTTAATGAGATTTTTTGGACATTCTATTCCACTCATTATCGGATCACTAACGGACCATCACTAATTACTTGTCTTATGTACGGGATGAATATACCTCTGCATGAAATGAATATTTGACCCTTTTAACCTTGTCTCATATAAGGAAATCAGCAAAAGAAATCCTAAGTACTTATTATAATACTCTGTCTCAAGGTAAGGTGATGTGCCAAAAGTGAAATTAAATCTTATATTATGATGTCTAATTAACTGGATGATCGCAACACAAGAGATCATATTTATCGATTTTTTCAATGTTGTTTTATAACCACAAATGTCTATCACTGAAAACAATCATGTCCAATTGCCAAATATTTTATATATTTTTTGTACTAGGTAGTAAAATATTATTAAAAAAAGTAAAAATACTTGAAGAATCATAGTTGGTGGAAATTAGATTTTGATATAAGTTAATAAGATTGAATCGAGATTATGAAAATAAGTCAAGAAAAAGACCTTTATGAGATGGAAGTTACTTTTCAAAGTAAAATTTATTTATTATGAGGTAATTTCATGAAGTGAAAATGGAAATAGGAGTTATTTGTTAAGCAAATTGAGAATGAGATCATATCCATAAATTTGATGGGAGTAGAAGTTATGAGGGTATTGAAAATTGCAGCTACCAAGTTAACATCTAGTTTTATCACAATTTCTGACGAGTGAACTTTCAACAAGACATATAAAAATCAAATATAGGTGCCACAAGTTGTCTATTTATTATGTTAGAAAATAATCAATCAAAATAAAAAAAAATTAATAATAATATATACTTATATATAGATATTTTTTTCATTTTTTTTTCAATTTTACCAAACAAATAATTTTTTTAAAATAAAATAATTATGTTTATCAATATTACCTTTTTTAACCGTTTAAATTAATAAAGTTTACTTACAATAAAATTATAAAAAAATTTATATTCAATTTTATAATTATAATAACAATAATAACAATAATAATAATAATTTTATTATTTTTTATTATCATAAAAAAAGTGAACAATAACATTTATCTATAAAATTAATACTCTACAAAATAGTAACAACAAGATAATTTATTAATTAATTATTTTTTACATTTTATTAAATATTTCTAACAATCTCCCATCCAATTTTAAAAAAAATAAAAGAAAACAAAATATTGTATTTCATCATAAAGAATCTTTGAGTTTTGAATCTTACACCTAGTGTTTATAAACTTCCACCTGAAAAAATGTACAAACTTAATTATCTTTAGCTATATCTTCTATAACTAGATCTTAAAAAATAATACATAAATATCAGAGTTCATTTTAAGTTTT
>Ga0214545_1002035_pt1 | contig 38733 bp, 16 predicted proteins | sample CNSS4metaG_FD_160064 | JGI IMG/M metagenome (GOLD analysis project Ga0214545, IMG submission 160064) | Root nodule microbial communities from cowpea collected in UCLA plant growth center, Los Angeles, California, USA - CNSS4 | ecosystem: Host-associated > Plants > Roots > Nodule | place: USA...
ACTCTTTTTCAATTTTTTGTTTTTTTTTTTTTTTTTCCTTTTCCCCCCCTTTTTTTTCTCTCGCCCCTTTTCTCGCTACTCTGCATTCCTCTTACGCTTTTGCACTCCATGTGTTTGATTAGGGTCGTCGTTGACGCCCACAGTCCCGCGACCATGAAAAACAAGGAATGCCAGGAGAAACTCCCCGCAGTTGTTCTCAGGGCCGAAGAAATCATGTACTCCAAAGCCAATTCCGAGGTTTTTCTAGTTTCTCAAATGCTCGCGGAATGTGGATTCTTAGATCTTCACTGTGTTGGGTAAAACCCTTTTCTTAACCTGTTGTGATTTTGTTGCTTTAGGCAGAGTACTTGAATCCTGATACTCTCTGGGACCGCCTCAATGATGCTATTAACACAATCATACGGAGGGATGAGACATCCGAGACCGGAGACCTCTTGCCCCCATGTGTTGAAGGTACTTCGATTTTTTATCTTCTGTAGATTCTGCACTTTTGAATGTTTCATAATTTTAGACAAGCCATTGTGTAGAGTCGAAATTAGTGACTTTGAACTGCTAGTGATGTTATTTTTTTTTGGATTTCTGGGTTGGTTTTTTTGTGGTGAGACAGCTGCACTTAACCTGGGTTGCAAGCCTGTGAGAACTTCCAGAAGCGATCGGCACAATAACCCCAGAACTTACCTCTCTCCTAAATATCAACCACCCCCTTCTGTGCCTCTCAAACCTGTTGTTGGAAATCCCTTGAACTATGGCAAAGTCACAGCTTCTGCGGTGTCACCAATTCCCGTGCCAGATTCTACCCACCCAAGTGGCAAGCTGATGGGTTCCCCTAGCTACCACTTCTCCGAAGGTCTCCCTTCTGCTCATCACCAGCCATTGACAATGGAAACTAGACCCTCGTTGAACATGGGTTCAGTATATCCCTTGTACTACGGTTATGAAGCCAGAGAACCTCAACCAAGGACTACCCCTCGAGATACACCGTGCTCTGACACAATCTTTGTTGGAAGACCAGTCGTTCAAGTCCCGGAGCCTTCTGGAATTGTCATGTGGCAAAGCTATTCCGATGGTAAGTTCCGTCACGCTGCAAGCAGACTGGCAGAAGAAAATGCTTTGGTCACTCAGGGGGAGGCACCTGGAAGGGAATGTGATTTATCTTTGAGGTTGGGTCAATGCCTACATCCATGTTCAAGCAGCAAGAGTAGTTCAGCATATGAAATAGATGATGTTGGTTTAGTAGCTTCACCCGAGGGCAGCAAGTTTAGCCATCTATCTTTGCAAAGAAATAAAGAATTCTGTTTTTATCCTAGAGAAACGGGCTATGGCAACATTGAATCTAGTTCTAAATGTTATGTAGAGGGCGACGATCGGAGATTAGAGGCAACTCTTGGGAAGCGCAAAGCACCTTTAGGTAACAACATGGAGGATGGGCAATTTTGTCGGCATCTAGGGGTCCCATCCCATCGGTTTACTGGTAGGCCAGGTTCGTAGGCAGCCTTTCTTTGTTGTATCATATATGCGTTTGCAATTTTAGATGATCCTTAATGTTGTGTAATCCTCCTATGTAGACTCTATGTGCAGCTCTGCTTGTGAAAAATTTTAGAATCTGGCGTTGAGTTACTGATTGAACTGTATATAAATCTTTGCTTGCTTTGTTTAATTTCCGCCAGGATCTGAAATAATTAACAAGGGGAAATAAAATGTGAGCTTAAGTGATGGGGGCTGTATAAAAGGAATCAGATATATTTCCTTGGCTTAAGTGATGGGGGCTGTATAAAAGGAATCAGATATATTTCCTTGTAAAGATTAAACAAGACTAATTTAACTTTGATGCATATCTATAATATGACTGGTCTGTAATGGTAAGCCTGCTACCTGGACCGAGGCAGGTTCATGATGGCTCAGACTCCTATCCTTCTAATTTGGATTTCTGTTTCCTCAAATAGCCTTCTGACATTCACCGGTGTCTATTTATGCCAACTATCAATCTACTACATGCCCGAAGGTGTGTTGTTTATTATCTAGTCACATGTAAAACTGTGATCTAGCTTGTGACACCACACCCACTGAGAAGTGGTTCTACAATAGTAAAATACTGTCAATGCACTTGTTTCTACCAAAATACTGTCAATGCACTTGTTTCTACCGCCGCTGACTTTACAGTTTTCATGTTTGATAATTTAAATATCATCCTAATCTTGTAGTGGAATTGGAAGGTGCATTTTAGACAACCTTCTTTAACAGCATGTTGCCCCCTTAAGCAATACCAGAATCCTGGTTTTAAAATCTTGGACAGGAAGTTGCTAACTAGAGAAATAATAAAAGGCACTGTAATACTGTGAAATGGTAAAATTTATGATTTTTCTGTCAATAGCGTCTCAAGACTAGTGAGGGTGGGTTTCTCTTATTTGGAATATATTCAATGTACATAGTTCTTTTTGGGTGAGGGAAAGTGAACTACAGGGGAAAAAGGAGAAATCTATAATATAATTGACATGAACAAATAATGTATATGGAAGATTGAGGTCAGTGAACAGAGGTGGAAGGAAACTTATCTCCAATTTTGTGTACAAAGCTGAGATGAATGGATGAGATGATGGAATGAGAGCCATTGTTGTCTACCATAAACTAGATCCACACCCACATTTACGTTCTGGTGTTTGGATGAGAAATACAATTATTTGTTAAGAATGCCTTTACACCTGTCAACTATTGAACTGCTCGCCTAAAGATTTTCTCGAGATCCTGTGTACTTGTCGGATATAGGGACCACATTAGCCATCTCCATGCATTCCTTGGATATGGACAAGGAATCCATTTGAAGTCTATCTGTTCAAATGTATTAGGGAGCGAGTTTCCAGACATCATAAAGGATAATAAACTGAGATGTCTTATGGGTTCATTAGTAGAATTTCGATTTCGGCTGAACCTGACTGGGGTGTCTTTCGTTTGTGTCAAAGACTAAGTAGCCAAACTGAAACACAATTCTTCTTGTGTTTTTTTTTTTTTCAAAATGTAATTTTTACAAAAAACAGTATGAAAAGTAATTTTTGTCAAGGCAAGGTATAAAGAGTTTGGAATATTAATCCCCTCCTATATTTGAAATTTTGATAGCTTAATTAGACTTCTGATATTTATTTAATGATTTGAGTATATATAGTAACTATTTTAGCTGCTTGAGAAGAATTTTTTTTAAATGTAATGATTTCCTTTTTTAATCCCAACATTTCATTTGGCGCTGAATTTGCAGTAACTCTTTTATTAATATAATAATTTAATAGATGTAGCAATCTTGCATGGACATGAAAGAAGATGTAACATGGAAAAGTGTAATTATTTTATTGGTTCACGTTGCAGCAGGAATGACAGAAAAAATCATCATCACTTGACAGCAAAGACAGAGAACATGAAGAGTTAAATGTTATAAAAAATTCTGAATGCAGTTTAGTGCAAGAATTTGTTAAAGATATTTCACTTTTTTTTTTGTGATATACATTCGGGTAAGATTTATTACATGTTATTTAATTTTTGTTTAATGGTAGATGTTATTTTGATTAATAAAATTATAGTTTAATTTTTATTTAATTATTTGAAAAATATTAGATAAATGAATTTGATTATTTAAAAATAAAAATATTAAGTTATAAATGTTAATAATTATTGTTTTAATTAATAACTATAATAATCAAGAAAGTATAAACATCAATTCAACCAATTATTTAAAAATAAATAAAAATATTCATACAAAATTAAATTATCATTAATTATGTTTTTCTAATATTAATATTCATTTGCTCTTAAAATTGTGAATTCAAAAAACAGTTATTCAATATTAAGTATGTTTTTTTTTCTAGAGTTTATTAATTACACCTTATAATTATAAATATTTTCTTTAAAAAAGAATGTATAATTATGAATGAATGGAAGTAATTAAAGAAGATAATAAGTAGAACACGACTTTCTTTGAAGTAATGTATCTAAACACAAATTAATTGTTGGTAGAAGGTAATGGTGTAGTTTATAAGGAGTGGAGGTAACTTTATTATCTAATTGGTACTTAGATTTATCATTCATGGATTTCTTTTTTAAAACTGAGTTTGAATAGTGTTATCGATGATTAAAAAGAATTTTATTTTATATTATTTGTTCATCTATAAAGTAAAAGTCATCTAATAAAAAAAACTGGTTGAAAATAAATTTTAATAATTTTACATAAAAATTAAGCATTAAAAACATACATTTAATTTTAATATATTATTTTGAATCTTCAAATTTATTGCTCTAAGACCCTTAAAGATAAAAGCTCATAAAAAGATAAACTACTTTCTACAAATTTGTCTTCTTCAAATATTAGATAATTTTATGGCACATGATTCAACAATCAAACACTATCCCTAGTTTAACCATACACATTCAGTTATATCTTATCTCATTTACTTTTTACTTTCTGTGTATTTTCTTACTCAATCATTTTGGAGTTGACACCAGGTGACCCAGACTCTAGGTAACCGGTCATTTAAAAACCGGTTCAACAAGTTACAGGTTTCAAACTTTTTCTATAAAAGAGTCTTTAAGTCCTTTATGCTGGGCAAGAACTCTACTCACTCTCTCTCTACCTCTGCCTTCTATCTACCTCTGCCTTCTATCTACCTCTCACACATCTCTCTTGATCTTTCCTTCTTGTATACTTCGTCTCTCAACATAAATAAACGAGGAACTTCAGATCTCTCCCCTCTCCATCACATTTAGTATTATCTTGAGTTTTGTCAACATCATGCAGGATTAAGCGTTACGGTTGTTAGCAAACTGATATTACTAAGCCTGAAGCTGGCATTGATTGATATATGTTACTTAATGAAGTTATTATCATAAGTCACACTCAAAACACACCATGGCAGACAATATTCATGGATCCTGATGTTTCAGAATTGATGTAACCCTGCACCTTCACAGAAGACTGAGATGAGCAACTGTGCTACATTTATTCCTGCAATCAAAATGGGACAAATTTTTTTAAATTTTGCTTTAAATAGACCTACTGGATGTCAACTTTCATTTATAATTTCCCATGAATAAAGTTACCGTGATCAGATGTTCTCATGCATGTAATTTCAGAAAAAAACTGTTCATGGGAACAAAAATTATAAGTTATTGAAAGTAATATAAGATCAAGAAGAACAAAGAGGGTTAATGTTTGAAATTTATTGATAAATGTTTCTATGTTCTGTACTAATAATGAGTGAACAAACAAAATGCTTTTGGAAGAGGAGGATTGTTTTTGTATGAAACCAAACGATCTCAAGAATTTTCATTCATTGACTTGTTTTTCTCTAGACTTGCTTTTGGACTGCTTGTTCTCCTAGAGACTTGTTTCTAGACTGCTTCTTTGGTGACACTCCTGGATGGTGGATACCTGAAAACACTCCAACGTTCAAGTTAGGAATGTTTCGATACGATATTTAAGGGATGATTGAACTCAGAAAAGCATATCTTCTGTAGACATTGAACCTTACTCTATATTACTTAATTATTAATTATGGCTTCATTACCTTAAGCTTTTATTCTTTCATAAACATTAATAAATCTCTCATCAATATTGTATCATGCCTGTATGTTGCCCGTATTGGGCCGAGACACCCATACCCCTTACATGGGTTGGGATATACTCGGCTTTCTCACCCTGCCTAACTAGGCCGAGATATACACGACCCTTCCACGTAACCATCTCGACCCTCCCATACAATCATGGGTCTAGATGTCCAGCTTCTCCCATACCAACCACTCATCTTTCTCACAAATGGGTTGAGATATACTTGCCCCCTGTGGACCATGTTCCTAGCCTTCTCGACCTCCTTGTACAAAGACCAAAACTATTAAAAGATTAGTGATTTTAATTTTATTCTATTTTAGTCAATAAGGGACACTTCCATGAAGGGTTTTTTCGATCTTTAGTGTTCCTCTTCTTTCAAACTGAATGTTCTTTCAGTCTTATATTAACTTTTTCTTTCTCACATTCTAATCACTTGTAGGCACTCCGACATTTAAGTTAGGAATGTTTCAATATGACATCTAAGGGATGATTAAACTTAGAAAAACATATCTTCTCTAGACATTGAATCTTACTTTATATTACCTGGTTATTAAACCCTGACTTCATTACCTTTAGTTCGGTTTTTATTCTTTCATAAACATTAATAAATCTCATTAATATTGCATTGCAACTGCCACGACTGTCGAGCGCTTCGTTATATTTTCTCACGCTGCTTGGGATGTAAATACTCGTATGCCTGTACGTTGCCCGTATTGGGCTGAGACACCCATACCCCTCACATGGACTGAAATATACTCGGTCTTCTGACCTTGCCTAACTGAGATATACATTACCCTTGTAACCATCTTGGGCCTCCCATACAATCATGGGTCCAGATGTCCAACTTCTCTCATACCAACCACTCATGTTCCTCACGAATGGGCCAAAATATACTTAGTCCCCTGTATACATGTTCTCGACCTTCTTGACCTCCCTATACAAAGACCAAAACTATTGAAAGATAAATGATTTTAATTTTATTCTATTTTAGTCGATGAGGGACACTTACAAGAAAAAAAAAACCACAATTTAATATTGATTTGTCTTAACTATCCTAAATATTAAAAACACAACATGTGAAACTTCAAATATAGTAAAATTAAATAATGTTTATATGGTAAAATCAATTAATTTTAGTAAAACTATGAAATCATATAGCTTAATATATTGTTTAATGTAGACGATACTTTATTTAATATTTCAAAAACATGTTTATTTATATATTATTATTTAAAAATAAGTGTTTTAAGATTTTTCTACAAGTCTCTTAATAATTTTAGTTAAAGTCTCCCCAAAATAATAAATAATTGTTTAAAGTCTCCCAAAGTGTTTACCAAGTGGAAAAGGGACAACTTTTGGAAGATTATTTCATGGAGAGGTCACGGAAGCATCCTAGACTTTTACTTTTTCAGTTCTTTGTTTAAAGTATAAAATAAGCATTTAAAGTATTTTTTTTATATATATCACACAGGTAATATTGTTCATGATAACTTTCTCTTTCAAGTAGTTGCCTACCTTTTACTTAAATTAAAAATAATTAGTTAATTAAAAATTTGGTGCTATTTTATGCATTTAAACTTGTTTAAAAATATTTGTTTTTTTCAAATATCCTTCATGCTTTTGTGCACACTCATCCAACAATTAAATGACATTGAATAATTTATTTTTATAGCCTCTCTCAATGCTCTCTAATAATAATCAAGTTGTATAAAATGAAGCCAAAGAATTATAACAGTGGAATATGCACAAAAGCAAGCCATGTGCTTCCACAATTTATTGTTAGTGATCAACTTTTTTGTTTGTCTATGTATGTCTACAAACAATATTAATATATGACACTCCCAAAAGTTAATTAATATAATAAATTGAATTAGGTCTCCACAAAGTTAATATAATAAATTTAAAAGACCCAAAACGTGTCTCATTCTTCCATTAAATGCACTTTCAAATTCATAATGGTGAGCCAAATTTTAAGGCTTTTTGGTGGGCACGAAAGGCCCATGCGAGAGACTACTGTTTATTTTTATATTTTTGTTAGCCCAACATTTGAAGAGTATTAGTAGTAGTAGTCACGTAAATGACTAAATTTTAATTAATTTTATTTTTTCTAAAATAGATTGTTAGTTACTTGATTTTGGCCTTAGGATGATGTCTACTTGCAAAATTATTATTTTTTGTTTAAAATTATATGTAAAGGTGCTTTACATGTTCACAAATTTTATTTTGTAATAAAATAAAATAATATTGATGGTTTTTTTCGTGTGCATCAAAATTCCAACACAGAATTAATAAATAAGCGTGTTTTGCTGAATATTTTCAGTTTCTGACATACAAAACAAAATATTCAAATTCTACGCATAGCTGCTTCATTTTGACTTTGAACAAGTGGAAAGTAAAAACTCGTTGACAAAAAAGTAATATTCGTTTCTTTCTAGAAGTAATTCTCTATTATTTATTAAGACATTTTTTGGTCTGTATGAACTGTCACCGGGCCCTTTAAATCATTAACATTTTATTTTTTTTGGCACTTTTATATTTATATATTTAAGAGTGCTTTTTCATATTTTTTTATGATTTATTATTATTATTATTATTTTAAAATTTTATGACTTGAGCATCGAGAAATTCCTTGGATATTTAAGTATACATCATTATATCACGTTTCACGTCTAATATTTTTGGTGTAGTCTCAGAGTTCTGCAATTTACGCCAATTAACTTCTCCTTTTACACTTTTCCAATTATACAAATTTTTTATCACCTCCACAACACATTATCTATACCAAGCAATTTTTGTACTTACACACATTTTGTTTATCATTTTATTTCCTAATTCTTTATCATCACAAAACTCATTTGTGTATTAAGAATATAAGTTTTAACATAAACATAAACAAAAACACAACACATGTATATAGAGAACAAGTCACAAGTTCAAGTTTGCATTACTAGTTTTGTGCATATGTTGATGAATATATGCATGATCATGTATTTAATTTCTTATGAAGCCCATAAACCAAGCTATTGCGAGAAGTAAATAAGTAAATTTTTAAAATGGAAGGAAATGGGGGGAATGATTTGAATTAAGGGTAAAAATTAGTAAACTAATAAAATAGAAAATTACATAATGTTATGCTTAGGATGAGAATCCATTTTTTTTTTATAATAGAAAGGATTTTTTTTTTATTTCTTAAAAAAAGTTGAGTTTAGTATTTATAACAGAGAAAACTTCTCCATCTTTACAAGAAAATTTAGATTCTCTCTTTTCCTTTCCTTCTCCTTCTGAAAATTAAACCTGATACCTTATCTTCTAGAAAATCTAAGGCCATAAAATGGAGGTTTGTGAAGATTTCTACCTAATATCTTGTTAGGATCGAAGGCTTACCACTATAAAAAAAACTATAGTCATTAGTTAGGGCGCAACTCAGGCCACCTACAATAATTGTCTTACTAAGAATCCCACTATTGGATTGTGACTTGGCCTACACAGCCTCCACCACGAGACAATTGTGCAACCCGCAACATATTTCGATCAATCTCATCTTTAGCTAGAATAATTGTAAGTGGGGAACTGTGTAAGGGAAGAACAATGTTAGACATATTTCTTAAGGTAAAGGAAGCTAATATTTTTTTAAATTTTAATTTATTATATGTAAATTCAAAATTGTGGTAAAAATGGTGTATTTGCATAAAGTTGGGAATATTTGTAAGAAGAGTGAGTTTCCATGTTAGTAGTATGTGTTTTATGAATAGAGAAGGTAATGAAAATTTAAGTAAATGTGTTAGATTTAAACTCTGAAAATATAAATATATGATGGTGTTAAATACATAAATTAGTTATGAACGAAATATTGATAATATGACATTGTATAAAAGGGGTAAAGAAGAATTGAATTATAAGAAAAGTGAGGAACGAGTGTGACCTTGATGATGCTATAGTGGAGTTATTACTGGCATTTGAAAGACGGAATGTATTTGATATGATATAGTGATTCTTATAGAATTGATGAATTAATTAGAGACATGCTTAAACTGATAATTGTGTAAAGAGTAAAAATGAAAGAATGCGTTGAATAATGTAGTATTGAATGTGACATGGTGTGTATATTTTTTAAAAAAGTAGTAGGTTTATGTGATTGTTATAATGTCGTTAATTTTTTTTTATTTGAAATGGTTTATATGTTACTTAATTGTTTCTTTATATGCCATCAATTATGTTGAGTTATGCTTCATGAGTAATTGTGAAGATTTAGTGTCTTTGGGTTGTCAAATTAGTTATTTACAAGAGGAAATGCTAATCTAGGATGAGTCTAAGTCTATTGAAAGGGATTTGCTATGTGGAACTATCCTAACTCTACTAGTGTCTTAGTGTCTAACTCACACAAAGGAAGACAACTAGGTGGTGAGAGTCGAAGGAGGCTTCACTTGGGAGACGATATGATATGAAAGAGGATTTATGGAACTAATGAAGTTAACCCTATCAATACTGGACAAAATGTATGAGTTACCTGTGATAAAAAAGTTGTAAAGAAAGAAGAGAGAGGGACGGTATGACAGGTGCAACGTCTAATGAGTCTAATCTAGGGATGACAAAAATACCCGTGCCCGCGGATATCCGCGACGGATAGTTAATACTCGCGGGTATTTATTACTCGCGGTAGCGGATAGCGGGTATTTTAATACCCGCTTATAAACGGGTCGGGTACGGGTATCATACTATCTGTACCCGCGGGTACCCATTACCCACAAAAAAAATTAAAATTAAAATTTAATTTATATTTTATTAAGTTAAATTTAATTAAAATTAAAATTTGCAGTATATTTTATTATGTCAAATTTAATTATAATTATAATTTAATTTAATTTAATTTAATATTTTATTTTTATAATTTTATATTAAACAATTTATAAAATATAAAATTTTAAAATATTTGCGGGTTTCGGATATCCACGGATACCCGCGGGTTTTAAAAATATCCGCGGGTATTTTTTAAACGGATACCTGACGGGTAAACGGACGGGTAGCGGGCGAATTTGTTTTTTGCGGGTCAGGTTGTGGGTAGGCACTATCCGTGTCCGACCTGACCCGTTGTCATCCCTAGTCTAATCAATACACTAGTCTTCCAGAATATTGAATCTAGATATTATTCTTTAATTTGATGTTTCACTGATTTTTTATTTTATACATCTCAAGAATTTATTTTGACAATTTTTTATGAAAATTATAGAATTTTCAAATTGGATTTTATTTATGTGGTAATTAATTTACCCTTACAATTTTGTGTGTGTCGTTCATTTCTTTCCGTTTGCGATAATTATATATTAAATAGGGAGTAAATATAAAAGTTGACGATGATAGTAGCACTAGAGCGGAAACAAAATACGAAAAGAGCAATCTAAAAATATGTTGTATTTTTATAACCTTTTAAAAAATTGTATTAAAATCTTAGTTCACATTTTTTGTAGTTCTGAGTATGTTGATCTCATTTAGAATGTAATATTAAAAATAGTAATGAACCTAAGTTTAATTATAATTATTAATATTACTACGGTGTTAAAATATGATATATAATTATAAGTGAATGCTTAAAAAAAAAAAACTGTTCCACTTACCTCGTTAAATCAATGCTAAAAGTAATTTTATTCAAGTTTTTATTTAAATAAAAAATGCAAGACTTTAGACTTCAAATAAATACCGGTCAACCCAAAAAGACAGTTCTATTTATATTACTACAATAAATTGTGATACTTGTGATGAGTAAAATTGTAAATTTTAATAATTAATTTTTTATAAATTACACTTTTGATAATTAAGATAAACGTGTGAGATTTATTTGTGATAGAAATAGTATGTCACACATATAAATGCCGGTAAATTTACTATAAAAGAAATGCAAAAATATTAGTGGTTTAAAACTATCACGGTGTATATTTTTTTATTTATTTTTATTTGATATTATTACATTATTAGACATACTGTTAACTTTAATATCACCACTATGACGACACTCCAAAAGTCATCATCATTCATTTTCCATCACATTAAAATTTATTTAAAAAAATAAAACAAAATTAAAGAATATAAAGTGATCATGATAAAATTTATGTGGGACAAACTATAATTATTATGAAAAAAATCTAAATAAATATACGGGGATAAAACATTAAACCACTTATATTTATTTCTATGAATCAAAGATAAATTAATTAACTTATTAGCCTAATAATCTGAAAAACTGTGAAGTGCATGTATTTACAAAAATATAAACATCGATGTCATCTTCTTTTAAGACTCTAAGAAACTACTCACTCATTGATTTAATAAATCATGACACATTACTATCCAACTAAAGTCTTTAAAAGCTCTTCCTCCAAACATGCTCTAATACAAAAATGATCTCTATAAATTCGGCATAAATAGAGGTCTATATCTCTAAAAAAACTAAAAAACTACTCACATATTTACTTCGATCGACTTCCTTTAAAAATAACACATGAAACCAAACTAAAACAATCCCTAATTGCACTAATAAAATACACCTTAAGCCGATAGGAAGATGAAATTTTTCATATTATGTTTACGAATGAATAGTAGTAAAAATGCATTTATCTTAATAGAAAAATTGATAGTTTAAATGTATAATATAACTAATAGTTATCCTGAGATAATGGCATAAAAATGTACAATTATTTATAGGCCTGCCAATTAAACTATAAACTTTGCTAAAAGCCTTAGAGATTTTTTATTTATTTACATATAATATGCATATATTATATATATAATGGTATGAAATTCTACTATTTGTCATAGGCCTGCCCAATAAACCAGTTCTTTTATAAGTTTTACAACATAGACTTTTAAATATAATCAGGTAATGTATATAAGTTTTCGAGAAAAAGCCTATCATTGACAAATATGTTTGATTCAAACTGTCTTTTAAAATGATGGCTAACTTAGATCCACCCAAATTTGACTTATTTTCATTTATATCTCTAGTGGAAAGGAAAAAAACATATAATAAAAGGTTGATTGATATCAAGATTTAAAACATGAAATATTATAGTAGGATAATAACAATCTTTTAGTATATTTGTCAATTTTTTTCATAATCATATAAAAAATTACCATGATTTAATTTAATGTATATAACTATTTTGCATTATTGATGCACAATCACAAGATTTGTTAAATTGTTAACGTTTTCAGAGAATAAACTAGAAATTACCACTCGTTGACTATGGATAAAGTCTAAATTTCTGCTCAGTTCTAAACTATAAGGAGATAAAATTCTGACTTTATGCAGTCAAATTGTTAAGTAAAAACAAAGAAATTTAAATCAGGTAAGTGATGCTGGAACAGAAATAAGAAGTAAAAGATGAAAATAAAAGACAAAGAGAGGAAACGAAATAATTGGTAAGACATGAAGAAATTAAAAATAATGAGAAAAATCATTGAGAAAGAAGAATATTTATATAAAAGGGATTTTAGTGAGAGAGAATGTGATGGAAAAGAAACGTGAGAAACTAAATGGTTACTTTAATTTATAGATTCAGAGCACTATGTTGTGTGCATGTTGCATAGCTTATTAGCTTTTTTATTTAAAAGGGGTTCTGCATAGGATGCCAAAATGAAGACGCAGTCCCAGATACCTAATCCTTCTATTAAATACATCAAAAGAAGATAACTGAAAACCCATCTTTCAAAGCTTAATATAATCTAATGGTTAAGTGCAAGTGACAGATCTATCACTGTGTTACTGGATTCAAATATGATATACAAAAAAAATGTAAATATTTATTTTAAGTTAAAAATAATATTTACTTTTTACGTGGATTAAATTTAATTCATTCAATTTGATGATTTTGAGTTGGGAGGTTAGAAAAACACGTTACAAATAGGACTTCACAGTTCCCTAGAAAAAGATGACATCGTTTATGACTTCTAGATGTCACGCTTTCTTTTGCCACCACTTCCGTTTTCAACTTAAATTAAATTTTCAGAGAGGGTAAGTCATCAACCATGTCCCTAAGTCAATAATCAAAACCAATTTTGGTACCAAACAAAAGATTGACAGCGAGAGGCGTCGCAGACATACGTGGTAAACATTCAAAGAAATATATTTATGAATCTCCGATTTCAATTTCCAGATATATGCAGTAGCAACCAATAGTACAAGAAACAAGAAAGAAAAAAACAAAACTGTAGCGGATGAAGGGAGAGCTAACTTTATTGTAATCCTAAAAAAATATATAAAAAAAGTGAATTCATGAAACACAGAACCGTAATAATCGCGAGTTCCAAACACTCTAACTATAATCTCATGTCTCTAGAAGAAAGCCGCGGCAATTGAAAGAAGGGTGGCAGAAACTCCAACAAGTCCGAGAGATGCAGCTCCAGAGTTCTGTGGGGGAGGGGCGAGAGAGCCTGAGGGAGAAGGGGTGGAAGGGTTGGTGGAAGGAGAGGTGGTGCCGGAAGGAGGGGTGGCGACGGGGGAAGGCGAGGTGCCGCTGCTGCCGGTGCCCGTGACGTTGATGGCGAGTTTCTGACCTCCTTGACAGTGCCCTGTAACTCCACATATGAAGTAGTGAGGACCGGTTTTGTTGAGGGTAACTCTCGCAGGTGGAGTGGTGTAAACGGCAAGAGGAGAGGTTGAGTTGCAAGAATCGTAATTTTCCTTTGTCAATTCCTCTACGTTGTGTGCGTTAGATTGGTAGTTGAACACTGCAAAACACAAACAATAAATGTTTTGTCGTTAGTTGTTTGCTTCAAGCTTTGATCAACTATAAATCTCCTTAAAATTAATGATGGATGTTGAGTTACCTAGTATGTCTCCGACCCTGAAGGTCTTGCCAGAGGCCCATGATGTGTAAGCTGCAGCACCGTTAGTAGGAATGGTCCAGCCTAAGCTGTCTCCAACAGTGAAAGTGACTGGTCCGGTGGATGGGCCTGGAGCAGGGGCTGGGACAGTGCTTGATGCCGGTGCCGGTGCCGGTGCTGGCACCGTGGTCGGTGCGGGGACAGGGCTAGCCGTGGGTGGAGAACCACTCCTACTGGGTTGAGGGGCAGGGGAAGGAGTGGCAGAAGCTCTGTTAACAACGTTAATTGACAATTTCTGACCGAGGGAACAGTGTGATCCAAAGGTGCAAATGTAATGCTGTTCCCCTGTCTCGTTCAGCGTCACCGTCGCTGGACCGGAGGTAAGGGTGAAGATGGTGCTCGCACCGTTGCATGCGTCGTAAGCTGATTTCGTCACCTTAGCCACGTCGTGTTGGCCATTGGTAAAGTTAAACACTGCAAAGTTCATCAATATGAAAAATTCTAAGTTGTAGCCCACACCGATGCATACATAATAAACCAATTAATTGAAGGATTCGGGAGATTAACGTACCAAGAGTGTCACCAACGACGAAGGTTTTGCCGGAAGCCCAGGCGGTGTAGGTTGCAGCACCACCGGAAGGGATGGTCCAGCCGATGGAATCACCCACGACGTGTCTGGTCTGTGCGGCGGAGCCATGAAGCAGGGTGGCTACTGCAAATAGCACAAGAAAGAAGCTTCTGGCCATGGATGTGTTCTTGGAGGTAAGTCGCCCCTGGTTCTGTGTGTTGCTCTTTTCTCTTTCTTTTCCGGTGAAAATAAATTTTGGATGTCGAATACCAATGCACTACGTTGGTATTTATAGAGTAAGGGAAAATTGGTCGTTAGTGAGATGACGCGTAGAATTATTTTAAGATTATTTAAGATATAATTAGATTATATAAAATGATATATAATACTTTTTCAGATAATAATTATATAAGATGATCTATAGTTTAGTAAAAATATTATTCAAAAATACCATTTTAGATGAGAGATTATACGTATTAGATGTAGATTATTTATTTTTGAAAAGATAATGTTTAAGTTTTCACAAAAGATAAGAACTTAATTTTGATAAGTTTTTAACGGAAACAGTTAATTAAAGCATTAAGATAAATGATTGGGGAAGAGTGGTAAAGTAATAATTAGGGTTAATAAATTGATAGAGTTAGTTAGGTGAACAAAATTGGTGTGATGTGGCAAAGTTGGAGCCTGGTGCCGAGATTTGAGACTTGGAGAAAATTATGAGCGATAGCCGCGTGAAGCGAAGCAGATCTCACCAAATCGATTTGACTAGTCTCCGGTTCTTTGTTTGCACACGAGCCATGGACGTGGGTTCAATATCTTATTATCCTCAACATTGTTTTATATGCTTCTTCGTTGCGATGAGGTTGTAAAGTTGATTTTTTTTTGGTTTATAAAGTGATAGCAAGAAAGGGCACAGTGAAAAAAGCACAAGTTTATGGCCCACTTGTGTGGGAACAGGACAAAGAAGGGTGGCGGAGAAGTTGGATGGAAAATTCCACTTTCCATGGAGAAGTAATGGTTTTTTTGTTTTGTGAGGATGAGAATGAGAATTGGTCAACGTTCGTGGTTCAAGCTTCATGATTTCGAAAGTTTGACTATCTCGGAAGGACACCACACTGCACACACTTTCAAACATACCAAAATGCCGTGCCTGTTCTTGTTCTTGTTTTTGTTTTGTACGAGGGTGTACAATGTAATTGCACCTATTTTCCTCCATCAAAATACTGTTTCACTTTTTTTTTTTAATGAATACTCACTTATACACTACCAAAAAATTTTAAGAATTACTTCGTCCATCGTTTTAATTTCTCTCTGATTTGTATGACATGGTTAATGTTAGTTGTTGAACTTCTGTCCTTTTACAGTTCCAGTCATTGAAGTTAAACAGTAGCAGTGGAGGGTTTTTTTCTCCAAAGTGCAATTTTTTTTCCAATTTCTTAAATTAGTGCAGTTTTTTTTTTTTAATTTCTGTCAGAGGTAAGTCGTGAAAAAATGGCACGATTTCATTTTGAAGAAGTCATGCCAAATTAAGACGACTTTGATTAATTCGAGCTGAAGTCGCCCCAGAAGAGACTTCAATATTTTTCATAAAGTCGTACCAAACAGAGACGACTTTACTTAAATTAATTACGAGAATAATCAAAGTCGTCCTATAATGGGACGACTTCATAACAAGGAAAGTCTTGCCATATTGGCACGACTTCAGTATTGGGTTATTAAGAAAGTCTTACCATAATGACACCACTTCAGTATTATGGTTTTAAGAAAGTCTTGCCATATTGGCACGACTTCAATATTGGGTTATTAAGAAAGTTTTGCTATAATAGCACGACTTCAGTATTAGATTTTTAAGAAAGTCTTGCCATTATGGCACGACTTTAGTGTTTTGGGTATAAAGGAAGTCTTGCCATAATGGCACGACTTCATAGTTATACGTGAATAAAGAAAAAAAAAAGTAAAATAAAAAAGAGAAAAAATTATTGAATTATGATAATATTAAATTGAATAAAGAAGTTAAAATTTTTATTGTATACAAGATATACAAAAGTAAAGAAAAGAAAAAAAGAGTTTTTTAATAACAAATATATAAGATCCAATAATTTTTTAGTTGATATATATTAAAATAAAAGTGAACAACAAAGTCGATAAACCAAAGATACGAGAGTTACATAAAATAAAATTTCACTATTTATTTGGGCAGTTGCTTCTATTATGATCAATACTTTTGCATGTGAGGGTCAGGCATTAAATTTGGACCAGTATAAGTAGACCAATAATCTTCATTTTGAACAGCCTGAAATTGCACCTCATAGGCCTTGAAAATATTTTGGAGACTATAAACAGGGTCCACGAATGTCAAAGGCTGTAAATGGAAGGATGAGCAAATAGCCATTACATGAGTACAAAGTAGGTGAAGAGCTTGAAACTCTCCGCAGTCACACCACCACTCAGATAACTTTCATGCCCTATTATATTATAAGAAACCAATCTTCATGAAATTTTTAATTACTTATATGCATTATTATTTAACTAATTAATATGACTAAAAAATATTTAATTTTTATTCGAACTAAAGTTGTCCCAATATGGTACGACTTCTTCATTATCAGTACAACAGTGAAGTCTCTCCAATATGGGACAACTTATTCATTAACAATTTAATACTGAAATCTTTCCATAATGGCACGACTTTGCTTAAAATGTTAATTAAAGTCGTCTGAATATGGCACGACTTCTGTATAATACAAAAATCTCTCTATGTTGATACGACTTCAGCTTATTTTAATTAAAATCATCTAATTTTGACACGACTTCTTTATATTGAAATCGCACCATCTTGATACACTTACCCTTCGCTGAAATTTAAAAAAAAAAAAATTGCACAGTAAAGTGTGTTTACTTCAATAATACATGGTGATATATAATATTTTTACGTTTCTTACAAACTAATAATGCGGGGAATTGTAGATTTCTGAAAAAGTTATAATTCTAAATTCTTATTTTGTTTTACTACCTGTAGGATGAATATTAATAAGGAGTCGTTTTTCGATCAAGATGAAACTTCCAGTTTCATTTACTTTCTATTTAAATCGTTTATATTTTGCAAACATTTTAAGAGTAAATTAATTCTCATGTATATTAGACATTTATTTAAGTACTTGTCTAAATTTACATTTCGTATAAATTTGTATTTGAAAATAAAAATGAATAAATTTTTTTGTGATTTTATCTTTAGAAAAAATTATTTAAAGTTACTTGAAGATTATTTTTTATTCATTCAAGTGTTATTATTCAAGTGTTATTGTCAATTGACTATATGTAATATAATCTTATTTATTATTTGTTGAATATCTTCTAAAGTTTTTTATATAATTTATTGGTGAGAATATTTACTTAATATTTTTTTTAAAATATCTTTCAATTTTAAAAATTATTTATTATTTCATAATTACAAAATTAAGATTGAAGTATTGTAAATATTTTATATTTGATATTTTATTACATTTATATATATATATATATATATAATAATTTTTTTTACTAATATACTCGATCTTTCACATTTTTATAATTCCTAAAAATTTATAAAATCCACACTATTTTATACTTTTATTATGTGATCTTTTATATTCTCTACTGTAATTATATAAACTCTTAAAATTTGGTAAATTCGCATTATAGTTAAATCCCGCATCAAATCCCCCCATATTAATATATAAACTTAAAGCGAATCTATAATGTACAATGGGTTTTGTTATTTTCTAAAAGTTAATAATTTCAGTCAGAAGATATTAATGGTTTAATACCAAATTTGTTAATGTAATATTATTAAAGTGAGTTAAATATTTTAACAAAAAATACAAAATCTCTTAAATAAAAGTCATTAATATTTACGTCTTGTTCTCTGTTGGTTATAAAGGTTTTATTTCTAATTTTTCATTATAGATAATATTTTTTTAGTATGAACCCATGATTTCTGATTTTGTTTATTAACTATTTCGTTGATCTCTATGAATTATTACTTTAATTTAATTATTATTTACTGAGTTTAAATCTTAATAGAAAAATAATTTTATTTTAATATATTACTTGGAATTTGATTTATTTGGTTATCTTTTGAAAATAAGTTTATATTTTTTTAGGCTAGGTGAATGAGTTAGTTGACCAAATAAATTGAGACACAATATATTAGTTGATCTCCTCAAATCTTAAGTGATAAAGTTATTGAAAAAACAAAATAAAACTTATAACTAGATAATTCTCCGATATTTTAAGTGATAAAAGTGTTTAGAAAAATTGAAATTACACCTTTATTAAGATTTTAAAAGAGTTTGGCGAGCTTCTCGATGTTTAACTGCCACGTGTACACGGAAGTTTGATGCGTTAATATTAGAAAATAGAATTTGTTTTGTAATCATGAAAAAGAAATCTTAGATCATCTCACGTAAGATCAAACCAACCCATTCGGACGTTAATAAGGGTTGGGAATTCAAGATTTTAGCCGTAAAAAATGTTCAATAAAATTTCGTTATTTTTCATTCATGTAAAACTTTAAAATGAACCACTTTTAAAAAAAAAATTATTTAAAAAGAGTATTATCATGATAATGTAACTCGTTACCAAAATTTTGTCACCTAGTAGCTTCCTTTCGGTAGAAGTGAAGAAAAATAAGGAGAGAAAGGAAGAAAAAAATATTTTGATAAAATATAAATGTGAAAAAAAATAAAAATAAATAAATAGTGCATAATATACTATCTATTCTCAAAACAAAAGTAAAAAATTACATAGATTATATTTTACAATTAAGTTAAACATAATATTACTTTTAGTTATACAAATTTCTGTATTTTTTTATGATAAATATAATAGTAATAATTAATAATTATAAATAAAAGAATACCAAACTAAAATTATTACTTTGTTTTCAAACTTTTATTTTGACAATACTTTTTTTTATCTTTACTTACTATTGTTTATTTATTTTCTCTTTTCCAAGCACTACACAAAGATGTGCTTGAAAGATAAAAATTAGGAATGACAATTAGGACCTGATCCGCGGGTCCGCAGAAAAAACGCGGGGCGGGCCAGGGTAGTAAGCCCGCAAGCCCGCATAGGTCCGGCTCGCAAGCCCGCATAAAAAAATAAAAACTTACACTTGTGTATATTAATTACTTTTTTTATGGACTCTTGCATTAACGTTTCAAATTCTTGTATAATTGGAAAAGACAAGAATTTGAAACTTATATTTAATGTGCTAAAATTTAAAGAATACTGTGTATGTCATAGTATGAATATGATGAAAATGTTGAATTATCAATTTATCATCTAATTTCCCAAAGTCTACTTAGTTTTGTGAACTTCTTAAAGTTTCCCAATTTTTAAACATTGAAAGTTTTATCATAAAAATTTAAAGAAAAAAAAAAGCCGACCGGCCCGCGGGCCAAAAAGTATGCGGGGCGGGGCGGGCCAGCCCGTGTTGTGCGGGCCTAAATGGACCGGCCGGCCAGCATTGCCACCCCTAACAAAAATGGCTTATATATTTATTTATAACTTATTATTTTGTTTTTCATTCACAAATGTCTTGTAACAATAAAAGCTGAAATAGGTAAAATGAGCAACAAAAAAGAATATCCGTGAAAATGAACACAAAATAATCTGTTGGGCCAATGGCCCAAATCCTGATTTCATAAAATAGGGTAAAGTGTATGACAATAAAAGTAAGGAAAAGGACGAAAAAGTTGAGTTTGATATGAATAACACTCACCGGTTTAAATATGTTCACAGGTTTTAGCTTTTAAGTGAAAATAAATAAAAAAAATACCCATTTTAGCTTCATGAAATTGAAAATTTAGCTTTTAATTCTTAAAAAAGATACTAATGTTAGAATATTTGATAATCACCATTCCCATAATAATATTATTATTAACAAACAACATTATTATTACTAACCGACAATAATAATAATAATAATATCTTATTATTATTATTAACACAATTATTTTTAGACCATCTATGAGTTATGGTCAAGATTTTATATTAAAAATTTGGAGAAATTTATATTAATACGAAATAAATCTGAAACAAAATTATAGTTGTAAGAATAAAAAAATATTTTTTAATCATGGCCTAATAATCAAATTAATTATTTAAATTGCAATAAATTAAAGTGTAAATAAAAATTATAAAAGTGTGAATCTTGTAAAAGAAAACAAATAATTTGAGCAAAACTTATACGTGTTAAAACTATTTATCAATGAAAGATTAATATAACAAGACCTTTAGAGGGGCTTATAAACATTTTTATTGGTTTGACATTTTTTATATTTTATCTGGTTAAACTATTCTATGCAATTTATAAATATTTTTTATGTTTTAATATGTTTATAATAGATTTTTTTTTTATAATTGTGTTTTCTTTATGTTTACTCACTTATTCATATTCAATCCACAATTAAAATTGTGAAAAACAAAAAAGCTAAACATGAAAACTATAAGAAGATTTTGTTATTGATTTCTTAAAAGCATAAAACCACTCCAAATAAAGTCTAATTAATTTTGACACTACTTTTAATTCTAAATAGAGTTTAGAACATAATAATTGTGTTTATTGACCTCTTTCTTGATTATATTAGAAACAAAACGGATGAAAAAACTTTTCATCCAACACATCACAGAAAGCATTTCAGTTCAACTAGTAAAAAATCAATAACTTTTTAAAACAATTTTACTGAAATATCCTGATTTTTTTCATAAATATATTATTTCTTAAAAATAATTAATTTGGAGATCATATTGAAAAGAAAAATGAATACTTTATTGAGATAGTTGGAAATTTTCTTGAGATGATTTGGGAAGGGAGATAGTACAAGTTTAAATTATTGGGACCACTCACATCATACCACAACAAATTACATTAAAACATTTGTGCTGTCATTCTCTACACCTTAATTTTCTGTTTATAAGTTGTAACAAACTCAAAAGTCAAAATATATTTACTTTATTTTATATACTAGTTGACAAAGCTGGCCACCTCGGAGCGTATACTTTTTGAACACGACACGTTCACACGTTCCATTTTATACAGTAAACCCAATAGTTAAAACGCAACCTCAACTCAAATTTTCATTAGCAGAAAAGTAAGACATTGGTGGAACAACATTTTACACATAAACAGAAGCAACTGAATCGGTAAAACCCACAATAGAAGATTTGTTTATTCAATCACAATCATCTCAATCGAGTCCACGTAGCTGGAAAATCAATGAAACAATATATCACAAGCCAAAATTTTGGAAACCCAACACGCTTCATGAAATTGATGTACACTACAAACTAGTACACGATGAATGAATTCTCCAATATCCTCTTTCTGAAACACTGTCTTCAACAGATAACATATAGTAACAAGTGTCCTAAAATTGAGAGAGAAAATTGATGAGAATGGTGATGATGAATAGAGAGAAGGTAGAAGTCAGAGGGGTGGCTGAGCCGTGTGGTGGAGGGGCTATATCAGTTGAATGAGTTTGGGGTGATGGGGCTCTTGTAGTGGGAACTGAAGCAGATGCAGAAGGAGAAGGTGAAGGACCTTCAACTGTAGCAGTGCGTGGTGCAGGAGCTTGAGTTGGAGTTTTGTTTGGTGGTGGTGAAGAAGAGTCAGTGATTACTGTTACGCTTAGCTTTTGGCCACTGCTGCAATGGCCGGAGAAGGGGCAGGAAAAGTAGAATTCCCCTGGAGCTGTGAGAGTGACTCTAGCTGGTCCTATATTAAAGGTTTTGATATTGTTGTCGAATGCACAGTTTTCATAGTTAGGTTTCGTAAGTTCCACCACACTGTGGCTTCCAGACTCGAAGTTGAACACTGCAAACATCAATGCTTCATGATTATGTTACAGAACAGAACTTTTTGGATTTGATGACTTTCTTAATTAATAGATACTTACTTACCTAGAGTGTCATTTACTTGGAATGTAAAATTTGAAGCCCATTTGGAATAGAAAGAAGCACCTCCTGGAGGAAAGCTTGTCCAACCTGTGCTACCACCCACCTCGTAATCTTCAGCTTCTGTGGTCTTTAGTAACATTACAGTTATTACTACAAGAATTCCCACATTCCTTGATCGAGCCATCATCATATGTCGTTTGTTTTGTGTTTGATGGATGTTTCGGTGCCTCAATCCTTGTTGATTATTGAATATATAGAAGAAGGCTAATCCATGATAAACATTGGTTATGGAAGAAACGTTCTCGTAGTTGCATATCACACTTGGTCACCGTTTGACTGAATGTTTTTTTTATATTTCTATACCAGGTTGTTGGATCATAAATAACTATATATACCTGTCAATGGAAATGGTCCAGCAACAACATGTCTCTAAATGACACTTGTGTTGTATCCATATACCATACACCCCTTCTTGTAAATAATTCAGAAAACCACTTCATTGGAAAATTGCATTATTATTGTGTAATCAATCTGTAATTTTTAATCTAATTTTATTTTGAGTGGGAGAGAACATTGATGTTGTGAAAGTGGGGCCGAGTCGGTGCCCTCACCAGATCACTCTTCTTAGCAGATACGACGGAGCTATAGACTGGGTCCTATGTCAACTAAATATCAGTCTCATCGAACCTTTGTTAAAACCTTAGTTTTCTTATGCAGCAAATTTTATATTTTATCTTACATATTTTTTTTCTATTTTTCTTATCCTATATTACCTATCAACTTCTGGTTTTTTTTTTTTTCTATTTTTTATCCCATGTGTGTCTCTCACACACACACAGATGCTGAGAGTGAAAAAAAAGTCCAAAAGAATAGGAGGTTGTTATGACATTTAATGGGGGATTAAAAACACATATGTAAATTCAATTCATAATTATATCCATATGAATCACGTCGACTTATTTACAAAGTTATATTTTTTTAAATTTTAAATTTAACCCAATTAATTATATTAAATTGGAAACTAATTGAATAATTAGGTTAGGTCAATATTTTGTTGGATTCATTTTTTACTAAAATGTAGTTTGAATTAATTAGGGTAAGTTCGCTTGCGCGGATTTAGTGTGCAAATAGATTTAAGTTAGCTGATGCAAAGATGAAGTTTGTTCACTTCTAATTATTTGTGAGCGAGTGACGGAGATGATTTACGGAATCACCATCTCACTAAAATGAAGAGATTTATAGAGATAAGTTGATGTTTTACCATAATATTCTTATCCCACATCACCTACCATAATCAATTATGTAATCAATTCTAAAAAGAAAATATATATTTAATATAATTTAAAAATTAATTAATTAAAATAAAATCTTACTATTACGTTTTTATGGATTATTGATTTTATGGATAAATATTATTTATATGTAAACAACTTTTAATTTTATTACATTTATTTTATTTTAAATCAAATTTATTATGATCAACTCTTAAGTCTCTCTTCTCCTTAAAAATACCACTTATTTGTACGAGGAAAAGACACAACAAACATTACATCTCATACAAGAAGTGTTTTGCATTCTTTCTCTATATTATATTTTAAAACAATAGTGTTCAACCTAGTTCAAGTTTAGCTAAAATTGAGTGACAAAACATGATTCATTTTTTTGGTGATTTGAAAATTTTGTAACCCGGCTCGACTTACCACAAATTGACAAGTTAGTGGATTGATTTATTTAAGAATGTTTTATGCTTCCAAATTATTTTATATATTTATTATAGTAAAATTAAAGTGAGTAACTCAACCTCATTTTTGGTATTGACGTACAATCAAAATGTTCACATGTTATAAAGATTGTAGTTAAAAATTCAATTATCAATTTATTTACAAACAAATAAATTAACTCTAAACTATTTAATGTAATGAACAATATTCTGGTATTTAAAAAATCAAAATATCAACCTATGTAATTAAAGGTTTAATTAGTGAGATGATACATATTTTCATGAAGACGTGTCAATTTTGGTACCCACTTTGGTAAGGATGTATCAATTTGGTTCCGTTTTTAAAAACATTTCAATTGCATCTCAACTTTTAAAAACTTTTAGTTAGGTCCCTTTCAAAAAGAAAAAAGTCTAACGGCATTACATTTGTGGTTTTTTATATTTTTTTAATTTTTTTTGTCATGTGTTAGGTTCTTGGTGTGACACGTGATAGTATTAATATCTTGTGGCAGTGGTAGTGTCACGTGGCAAAACAATGTCAAATATCACTGTCAAGGGGTCATTATTTTGTTTTCAATTTAGTCTCCACTCTTATGTCTTTGGTTCAATCTACTTTCCAAATATATCTCTATTTGATTCGATTTAGTTTCGAGACATGTCTCTTTGCTTAATTCTTTATTTAATTAAATTAATTTTTTTAAAGCCAAACATTAATTACTTTTTTAAAATAATATATTTGTTGATAAAATTTAATTCAGCATTTAATACTAATTGTTGAATTACTAATTATTAATACATCAATTATTAATATCATACATATTTGTAGTTATACAAATTAAATTTTGTGATTTATTTTTTCTTGAATTAATTAAATTTAATTAAATTTTTCAAAAGTCAAACATTAATTAACTTTTTAACATACATTGCTAAAAATTCTATTATTACATGAGAATTTTCTTGTAAATTTATTAAAAAAGTTTGGAAGAAAAGACTTTTTTTCATGTATTTTTCTAATAATTTTAATTGGCAGGTAATTCGTGGGTAATTATTTTCTACAAAATTATAAAATTCGTAAGTATTTCCTACAAAATTTATTGCGAATAGTGTTTTATACAAAATATTTTGCAAAAGTTGGCAGCAATTTCCTACAATTTGTTTTTCATAACAAAATTTGTAAGTATTTCCTGTAAAACAAATTTCAAAACAAAATTGGCAGGAAATATGATTTTTTTAGTAGTGTTATAATATATTAGTTCATAAAATTTAATTCACCATGTAATATTAATTGTTGAATTATTAGGGACTAAATTAAAACAAAAAGACATATATGAAAATTAAATTGAAATTTAGATAATGACACCTCACAATGACATTAACACGTGACATGTCTTGTCAGGTGATACTTACAGTGCCCCATATCATACCAGGAGAACCTGACTCATGAGAAATTTTTAAATTAGAAAAAGAATTGACACGTGACACATCATTAACGTTATTAGAAAAAATTTTGTTAAAGGATTATAATTGACACATTTTGTTAGAGTTGGGATGGAATTAAAATATTTTTAAAAATGAATATTAAATTAATACATTGTCAATCATTCAACTAACTAAAGGGTAATTAAAAATGATAAACAATTATATTTAAAAACTTATAAAAACAAATTAATAAAAAATTCTTGTTAATGTATTATATGTCGATCCACGTTCAATTCGAATTCAAATAACTCGGAGATTAAGTAGTTTGGATTCAACCTATATTTATAAATTAAAATTCATTTATGACATCTTTATTTAAGAATAGTGTGTGGGAGGTTTAAAGGTGATATACTTTGGGCTTTCTAAGGAGTAATGATTAAAAACCCTCTATCTACAAGGGGTAAAACTAAATTACAGAATATGATGTCTTCTTGAGTTAAATTTAAAGCATAGGTGTTAATACTAATAAACATTGATATTCTCGAAGGAAGTTTTGGCTTTCCAAATTTTATGCCACTGCTAAATCTTTAGAGACAAAATTGTATTTTACTCCTCATTAACAGGGGAAGGCTATGGTAGGACACATGCGCAAAGATGATGATAGAAACACATTTTTGTTTTTGTGCACTTCAAGAAATACCAAATTACATGCATTTAATCGGTTCAATAACTTGTGGATAACAGAAAATGAATAGAGATAGGGAATTTAAAGCGAACGGTTCTTACTCCTTAGCCTGTCGTGCAACAATCCACAATAATTCAACATTTTCTTTTATTCATCAACAATCCTCACACTACAACACAAATCCGGTCAATGTCCCCGTCAATGCAGCTGGAAAATGAAAAACATCAATTTATTACCACAACACAAAAACAAATACAAACAACCAGAAAGACAGACCACATACGTAAAAATAACCGCTTTTACAAGATTTTAATAACAATGAAACAAGAGATTTGTGGCAACTGCCATGACAAGAACGGGGACAGTGACGGCGAGGAGCGTGGGTGCACGCGAGTGAGGTGGGGGTGGGAGTGGAGCTTCCGATGGCGTGAGGGAAGAAGAGCCTCCTGCGGTGACATGAATGCTGAGCTTTTGGCCGAGGCTGCAGTGACTCGGGAAGGCGCACGCGAAATAGAAGTCGCCGGCGCGGTTGAGAGTGATTTTGGCTGGCGACATGTCGAATAATTCCATTATGTCGGTGACGTTGCAACTTTCGTAGTGTTTCTGCGACAGGGTGACAACGTTGTGAGCTCCTGTTCTGAAGTTGAACACTGAAAGAGGACATAGTTAGATTAAGGGTGAAAGAAAAAAAATGAAGTTGGTAATGTAAGGTTTGAGAGATGATGATGACGATGACCAAGAGTGTCGTTTACTCTGAAGGTTGTGCTTGCTGCGAAGGAGGAATAGAGGGAAGGATTGTTGACAGGAATAATCCAACCGGAATTACCACCAACTACATGCTCTTCACCTTCTGTGATGTACGGCAATGACATTAATTTGAGTGTGAGAAGAAGGAAGAGGATTTCGACGTTGGCCATGACCAGTGTGTGTGTGTGTCTGTCTCAGGTTGCCCCTGTTCCGTTTATGCCTCTTTTCCAAGCGAGGATAATGTTTTTCCTTGAGATGCTGAGGAAGACGCTAACTCAACCTTCTCCTACCTTTTATACTGTTTCAGGGGACTTATGAGATTACTGCTTCTATGAACCAACAACTGAACTTAACTCCTCCGATGCACGGAGATTTTTTTTATTTTATTATTATTCCTGTTGATATCTAATTTTATGGGATTAAATTAGGTTCGTATTTTATTCAAGAGAATAATAATACTGCAATATAAAAAGTGATTTTTTAATGTGAATTAATTTTTACATATTATTTTTAAAATGTTTTTTCTGGATGAAAAGCAACATAATGTAGAATGCTTTTGAAAATTAAGTATGCTAAAACTGATTTGTAATATATTATTCATCATCTTCATCATCATCATATAAAGTTCAAGCAAGCGTTTTGATGGTAATTTTTAAAGAAAATATTAGAAGTACAATTTAAATAGATAAATAATAGAGAGTGAAGTGTTTTTGTGAATTTAAAGTTAAGACATGATTTAGGATGGTGAGGCTTGAGTTTAGTTTATTAACAATTTAAAAAATACTGTTAATATTTTATTTTATGCTGATTATATAAATTTTAATTTTAATTTTTTAATTATTTATTTTAAATATTTATAGAATTAATTTTTTTTATCAAATAATATTCGTAAATATAAATAGTAATAATGATAATGTTTGATCAATCAGAATTTCAAATAAAATAAGGTAATTTTTTTTTATAACTCTTTTATAGTATTTTATGAGTTTAGGTTGAGCTTTGGATTCTTACGAGTTTAGTGAGATAGAGACGATGTTTTATGAAAATTATCTTTTTAATTTTGATGTTTTAACTGTTTTAGGTGTTTCTTAGATGTTTGGAACTCTTACAAGAATATTTGTTGTAGCTTGGAAACAAGTGTCAATAACTAATAATTTTATTTTACTTCATTTTGGATTTTTGTGTGAAATTGATCCTAAATTGATATGGAATAATTATGACGAGTTAATGCATATTTTAGCTTAAGTGAAATATTTGCTTCTTCAAGAAAAAAAATGAAATTAGGAGATTTTTTCTTAAACGGAAGGTTTCTCAGTCAAGCTAAAAGGTTCAATTAAAACCAACTTTTCTTTTCTATTGTTGAATTTCGTTTAATTGAAACTGTGTCACTAAATAGACTTTTATATGGCGCAATTGACATGTAAATGTGTGAATAATATATGGAAAGGTTTAAAAATGTTTTTTTTTGATTGATAATGTGAGATATGATCTCTTTAAATAGAATCATTGTATTCAATTAAATAGACAATATATCATAAAATAAAGAATCTATAAAAGTTCCATACTATGAGTAGAAGTAATTAATAATTAATAAAAAAAACAACTAAAATTATTAGAATAATCTATGCTATAGTAGTGTATATTTCTTTAAAATTTGTATGAATGTATGTTTACGTGTAAAAGTGAATATTTGATATGGATTGATATTATTATTTGTTATAATTATTTATATATTATTTACATTATATATTTAATAAGACATTAGTTTACCATTTTTATCGTCATTTTTACATCCCAATAAATATATTTGTAAATGGTAAAGTAAGAAGAAAGTAGTGGGACTTTTATAATATATATATATATATATATATATAAAAGATAATTGTAAAATGGGAAGAGAAAGAGTAACTTATATAAAGTGAATCTAATTGAATCACCATAATTGTTCATAAGAAACAAAATCCAACCACATTAACATAGTTGTTTTTTAAGCTTGCTATTATTTAAGGGCTATTGCTTCCTGCACCATAACACGGCACCCTTACATTCCGGATTTTATTTGCCGGAACACCTTAAAATTCTTTTTGAAAGATAATCACTCCATTTCTATTCCGGAAATAATTTTTTTTGGAAGTTTTTAAGGGGGCAGCGAGAAATTTGATAGAGTGCAGTATGTAATAATTTTATTTAAGTCATCAGAACCGGACCCAATATGTTGAATGAAGCCCAATTTGGAAGGTTACTAAATCCATCCATGACTTCTTAAAGTTAACAACCTAAAGTCACCATGGAATTTATCATATACTACCACACTTGAAGGAGTTTATTACAAGAAATGGTTCGATTACACTATAGATGAGATAATTTATAAAATATAAGAAGGGGATCTTCATTTTAAAAAGAATAAATGTATTTACATCAATGTAAAAATAATAGATTAAAATTTTTACATCAAGTAAAGATCATTCTCACTTTATGTAATGATTTTATGAAAATGAATTAAACTAAAAACTATTCTTTAATAAATACTTTAATTTTAAAACCATTACCATAACTCTCAATTCCAGAAGAAAATGCAGAATCGATAAATAAAAACGTAAGTAAAATTTAACATCAGGAAGGAATAAATAAAGTAAAAGTAGAAAAGAAATAAATAAATAATGCTAAAATCCGTTTGAATCCAAATTTCATACAAATCCTCCTTTTTATGCTTTATCTTTACTTTTTCTCTATTTTTTTTTTCCTTCTAGCTCTCTATTTTCTGTCATATGATCAATCCCAATATCTACCCTTAAAAGGTCTAAACTTTTTTGTGTTTTTTTGTTTTTGTTTTATATTTGTTTTTCTAAACTTATTGAATTTCCGGATTAACAAAATATCTTCTATTTTATTCAAAAACTGTAAAATTTATGGACTAAATGCTTTGACATCATTCTTTCATTGTCAAGTTGGATGTTGGAATTGAAATTGTTGATCAATCTTTCAAGATCAGGTTCGTCACCATGTTTTCCCCTGCTGAACAAGTTTTCTTTCATCAAAAGAATGAACAGTCCAATTTATGTTGTAACTTTTTTTCTTTCTAATTTGATCTATTTCACTAACTTTTCAAGCCACTTAATTGACCTATTTTAGTACTTTTATTACCAACAACTAAAAATTGAAACAAATAGAATTTGGAAATTAAAAATAAAAAATAAATAAAATAAAAATATATTTAGTTAATTATTGCAAATTTTTTATAATAATAAACAGAACCACGATGAAAAAAATTGATAAATTATGTTAATAGTAGAAATGACTAATTTAAAAAAAAATTAAATAGATTATTTAAGTCAATTTAAGATGTCTAACAACTGTTAATCAACTTTAACCTAATTAAATATGATTTTGTAAATGTGTCACTTTTTTATCTCATCCACTATAGAATACGTTATTTTTATTTATTTATAGACTTTATCATTTTTTTTGTTATTAGTCGCTGAATTCCTGTAAATATTTTTCTTTTTGTTTTAATGTGTATAAATATATCACTGTTGATTTTAGTCTCTGTAACATCTTGAGTTAACATTACACTTTTGACAACATGCATATTGAGTTGACAATTTTATAGATGTGCGATGTAATTACGTAATTATTACGGAAATAAAAAAAAAAGTTAATGATAAGGGGACTACAGAAAATTATAGAAAGAAACAAAAATCAAATAAGAAAAGAAAAAGAGATCATAATCAAAATACTCGTAGTATATGGACTAAAGGGTTAATTATGCCACTTTTATTTTTGCTAATAGTCTTTGTCAATATGTTATTTTATTTTTATTTAGTTGATATAATTTGTTTTAATTTTAGCCACAAAAGACATGATATTTTTAATCATGATACACTGTTGAATTGATAATTTTATTAATTTGTAATGTAATATAATGACGTGATTGTGACATCATGATGACATAGTCTCCATTAAATTTAATTGATAAAGACAGCTACAGGAACTAAACATAAAAAAGTAAATTAAAAAAAAGTTAAAATTTAAACTAGGAAAATAACAGTGTTAGGCAGAGAGGTCATTGTCATTTCAGGGTGCCACAGTGACATGCTATGCTATACTCCTAATAATAATAATAATAAGTAATAACAATTTATTTATTATTATTAATAGCAGTTCATGATTTCTATTCCAACATATACTTTTCCCCCTTACGACCAATTTGGCTCTCTATATTTTTAAATGCTTTGATAAACAAACAGAATACCAAAATTTACAGTGTATTCTATAAAATTAGAATGTGTCCAAAATTTCAAATATATTAGTAAAAACTGAAAAATCTAGTTCTCATCAAAGGAAGGAAATGCTTTCTCAAGTGAAATAATTACACATTTGCTGAATATGGGGGAACATGAGAATTTCTGGATATTGCTTTATGAAATATGACAATCAATGGTATAATTTTGATCTATGGTGAGACATGAAATAGTAGCCAAGTCAAACCCATTTCATTGGCAGGAACTGGTATGCTGAGCAGGTTGGTAACATAAGATCACTAACTCCACCAATTCAGCAGTATCAAACAAGGTAAACAGAATACCATCGTGTAGGACCAGGACAAACCTTCACTATAGATACTCTGCCAAGTCAAATTAAAACCAAACAGTGAACACCAAAAGCACAGAATATGAAACATTGCATAATCTAACTTCTTTATCAGCAAAATTAAAATTCCAACTGTTAGTGCAAGTACTGAATTCAATATTCATTGATTAAACCACCTATCAATTCAGACCAGCCATAGACTTTTTCCCTCACTCAATAAGCTTCACACCGTGTTTGAATTTCATAGGTTTGGATACTTCCTTGATACTACTATCAATGAAGTATTCTATAATATTGGTAAGAATACAGATACGGAAAACAAATTGAAGTACTGGTGCCAGAAGTTCTGCTACTAGTCTATAACTAGATAGTAGGGAAAGTAGTACCAAGGAAAAACACATTTCACAATCTCTATTTTCTTAGAGTAATTCAAATTAGATAACTGCATATTGAATGAAGTGCAATTTCTTGACATGGCCCGGCATCCTTTGTCAACTTGTGGCGCAAATTTCTCAATACTTTCTTTGTTACTTCTTTATATAGCATGCTTCAAATACACTTTTCAGAATTACATACTTCCAAATCCATATAGTCCTATCATGTAGGTTACCAAGATGCATCAGTTTCCAATAAGTTAGTCTCATATAAATGGTGTGGTGAAAAAGTTGATATTGTCTATGCTAGTGTATATTGAATGGCATTGCATCATCATCATCATCTAGTAGATTTGTTACATTTTGTTAAGAAATAACTCTCCCCTCCCCCTCTCTTCCAATAAACCAGCCCACTTGCAAAAACTACAAAAGATATAATGAGAACAGACTGCAAATAAATAGGGGGAGATCCTGGTTTCATTTTATCTTTCTTCTTTGTTTGGTGTGAGAAAACTTCTAAATGGGCTTAAACAAACAAGTAGCATGAAATGGAATTTAAAGTACCTTAAGAGACAAAAGAGATGAATGTCCAGCACTAAGTCCATGAAAACCAATGTTATATGATATACTCCCATCAGCCTTGAAGAGTCCATAGTTCTTCTCAGATAAATGCCCGTCCTTCTCATTCTCATTGAACAATGCAAAAATGTATGCCTTCACAATATTTTTAGGCCTGTGTGGGGTTCCTTTCCTCTTAGCAAGCCTTTTCCGCAGATTATAATTGTATGTCCTTGCATTAGTTGCATTTGCTCCAGCTTCACTTTGATCTCCATTTGAGGCCCAGCCAGTCTCAGTAACTATAACTTCCATTTTGTGAAATCCAGCATTCTCCAAAGCTGCATAGGCTGCATCAATCTGAGCATCGAGCATGTTATCATAATGCAGACGATATATTGGATCATAAATTCCCTCTGTTGGTTCAAAAAGTGCATAATTTATATCAATATGTTCAGGGTCACTTGCGTAGGCTAAGAAAGGGTAAGCGTTCAAACAGAAAGGAGAGCCGATCTGTTGGAAAAACTCCAATAGAGGCTTCATATACTGACTAACATTATCATTAAATTTACATGAGGAGGGAGGGTAGGAAGTCGCAAAAACCGCAAATGAATTTGCAGTGGAAATCTGAACCACTTGTTCCAAATGAAGCTTCTTAGTAGCATTGTAAATATTTTTAACAGCACCCAAAAGAACTCCCCACAGCGAAAAGTCGTTCCCACCCAAAACCTCATTGCCTACTGCAATTCCACGAATTCTTGTGTTTGGAAGAAATGTCTGTACATTTTCTTTTACCCAGCTCAAAGCATGGTCTGCACTCGAACTCATGTTTTGCAGCTGCCCATTGGGAAGTCCCACTACAATTTCAAGCCCAGTTCCACTAAATGCTTGGAGAACACTGTGATCAGCATCATAGATTCTAACGTTCCTTATTTTTGCTGCTCTGAGAAGAGTAACAACTTCATCAGGTGAGGGAATATTATTTGCAATCCTCCCGTAATTTATACCATAGGTTCCGGTGAACGCTTGCACGTAACCTGGAAACCGAACAGGGAGGGCAGAGCTCCATTAACCTGATGTTTCCAACATAAAAGAACATACCAAGAACTTCTACAATCCTAAAATTATTAGGCCATTCATGAACAAAATTGGTAATGAGATGAAAGACCAAAAAGTTGAAACTCTAGAAACCCCAATTAGAAAGACCATCCATGATCAGAACCACGAATTGACACAATTCGAACAATCATGATATGTCCAAGGAATAGTGGTCCCATGTGAAATCATGAAGGAAAGGCACTGATCAATGCAATCATAGTGATAACTTGAAAGGAAAGCAATATGTATATATTTAAAATAGGAAACTAAAATTAAAATCTCACCCAAAAAGGGAGGGGGAGAATGAAAGAAAAAAGAAAAAACTTGATATCATCAGAATAAAAAGAAAGCAATCAGGCCAAGAACACAAAAAAATACAAAATACAAACAAGAATAATAACAGTACCAAGAACTTAAGAACTTGATTCAAAATAAGATGCTGAAAGCACCGACCCATGATCATGCAAGATCATAAAGATCAATTAAAGTCAATAAAGTAAATAAATCAATCGGAGGTTACAAAAGAATAGATAAAGAAAGCATCAAGGTACCTGTTTGTGTGAAGAAGAGTATAAAGAAGGGGCAGAAGAAGGGAAAGATTGTCATGGGGTGGGAAAGAAATGAGCGATGTGGGGTTTATCTGGCGATAAATTTGGGAATTGAAAGAGAAAGGCGTTGTTGGGGTTGCACGCAGTGCTTCTTCATCTTGAGACATGCCATAAGACGAAAGAAACGCTTTTTAGTTATGCCGCGTTGAACCATGCCTTGATATCATTACTTGTTCTCTGTAAAATCCCAAAGGGCATGGGAAGGAAGAAGATGAGGGTTGGAATGGGTTGTGGAGGTTGAAGAGAGGTGAAAAGAAAAGGGAAGAAAGTGAGAGCGATAATGGGGTTTTTATAATTGAGTTGAAGTGAGTGAGTAAGAAAAGGCAGAGGCAGAAGAAGGGAAGAACACAGTGCGGTGTGGGTTTGTACTAAACCTCGTCTTCATTGGTCAATGCATTGCACTTGTTCCTCATATTGCGATTTTTGTTATGCGGTCTGCGTTAAGGTATTGTTTTCTTCTTCTTTCCCACGCGCTCCTCCTATCACCGATTAACACACATCAAACCTTTACACTTGCATAATAATATGTGACTATCATTGCTAATTACTATTAAAATATAATTATATATCTATGACAAAATACTCACCAACTCACATCTTAATTATTTCTAGAATGAATTAAAATATGAACGAAAATATTTTTATATTATTATTTTAATCTCATCCTTAACTACTTGATAGCTGTTGAAGTACACTAGATTAAAAAATATTACTACCGAAGTTTAAAATAATCAAACAGAAGAATACTTTATTTTTCCTATTCTTTTTATAAGTAACAGAAACGATACATTTTAAATTTTACTACTTTTTAAAGAATTAAAAAACCCGTCTTTCAAAATATGATTATGTTTTAATATGTAAAAAAATTTAATTTTAAGTTCTTTTCTATTTTCATTTTTTAAATTACAAACGTATGATTCTGTACACAGTTTTAACTTTTTTTAAAAGAAAATATTATGAAGTTGTGATTTGGGGACATTATAGTTACTAAAGTTCATTATAAGATGAAACATCTTTAAAAAGTTTTTCTTTTAAAAAATTTAAATAGAATATCTTAGGACAACTTACAAATTTTAATAAAAAATATATAAAAAAGGAAATTTGTGTTTTAAATTAATCTTTTAATATGAAGTCCTATTTTAGAACGTATTTACGTATTCATCCATTATTGTAATAAATTGAAAATTTGTCTATTTCTATATAGTTTTAAATTATCCGTTCATTCAACCCCCTCGGTTTATCAAATAAATGTGCTGTAGTTCTGAAATTTCGTAGTTGCTATAATATTAGTATCAATTAACTTAATTTTAAAAATTATAAAATGTTATTTTAATCATTTTAACTATGGTAAGAAAGAACCATTTTTTTAAATGACTCGTGTCTTGTCTAATAATATTTTTATATCAAACAAACTCTTTTATATTTCAAATATTAAATTAATTTAGAAATAGTTTTAGGAATAATTGGATCCGATATTCTTAGGTTTTAATGTCCCTTTCTAATTTATACCATATAGCACTTTGAGTATGACAGAAACGTTCTCTTGGAATAATGTGGACACGTTGACAACATAGACATAGAATGAAAAAGTATTAATTTTACGAAAAGAGAAAAGAACAAAATATCTTTCAGCACATATGAAGTACAGGAAAAGAGCATGAAACCAAACATCCAAAAATTTAAGGAAATTAAAAACTTTATTCGAATAAAATAATTCGATCTCTAGAATTTAATATGTTTTTCGCATTCTACTAGGGCTTCTCTGGTTTTAATCTTTTGGAAAATAATACATTTTTAAAAATGAAATAAACTATATGTATAAATTTTAATTTCCATTTTTTTTTCAAAATTTTATTCTCTAAAAATTTTAAAATTTGTTTTTTAAAATATTATGTAATATCAAAATTTAGCATACCTACACTACTAACTGAATTATTACAAATTAGATATTAAGCAATAAACAACCACATAAAATATGTATTTACACTCTTATATGAAACTCGTGATAAATTAATCAAAATATATAATTTTTTTAACAATTACAAAATCTATACAATACAAAATTATATATATATATATATATATATATATATATATATATATATATATTATAACTAACCATCAATCTTTCCACCGCTTCTCAATCCTCCCACCTCATATACAACATACGACTATCATACACAGATAAACCATAAACAAACAAGAAAACAGTACAAGCTAGTGTAAATTTAAATCATATTACTTATAAAATTTAACATTAATTCATACAAACTATTCATCCTTTCAATTTCACACATCATACTCAATCATTAATAGTATCAAGAATACTATGTATACAAAGGCCCTCATGACTCTCTTTCTTTGAGGAATTCAAGTGTGAGTATATGTCTCACATTGTCTAAAAATGAGAAAGTAGAACGTTATATAAAGATGAAGACACATAAACCTCATCGCCTTAAGGTTTTGGGTTGAGAGTTATGTGAATACCTTATGTGGTTAGGTTCAGGTCTCATTGGTGTTGTGTCTCCCAAGTGAAATCCCCTCTTTAAACCTAACACTTTCATACATAAATATACATCTGCCATATCAGTATTCAGATCCTGATTAACTACAACAGATATATCAATTTGCTTATCTAGACGATTTTATCACTTCCTTAGTTCAAAATACCATGTTTTAATTGAAAAGTAAACCTTGAAATAAGCAAAATGGAAAATCATGTTATAACTAATCAACTCCGCAAATACCAATTTTTGTTCATTCACATAATCAATTTAATTTAACATAACATTATACACATCAGAAATTACCAACAATATTAATTTATCACCACGATTCACTCACCAAATAAAAATAAATTTATATAATTAAACTAAGTTCCTTTACATAATATAGAAAAACCCTTGACTTTGTAACTTTTGTTTTCAGATCCCTCTTAATGTAGACATATCTTTTGATTATTATAAGTATACTATTTTGGATAACTATAATTACTTTATTATAGTTTTTGTATTACCTACATTTGTTGTTTTATCAATTGATACCATTTTACTTAATAGTTTATATTATTAAATGGGATGTTCTAATTATTTTTGTAGAAGATTCAAATCTAATTTTTAACACTCATTTGTATATAAATTTTAAAAATTATATAATATATTAAAAATATAAATAAGTTAAATGTATATAAATATTATTAATAATTTTTATGTATTTTCACAATAATTGATATACATATATCTACCAATATATATTTTATAAATAATAAAAATACAATAAATGATACATTTTTTTATTTTATAAATAACAAACTTAATACTATGGTAACACGTGCCGCATTTAAAATATAATTATCTGTTAAATCGTAATTCAATAGTGAATATCACTACTGATAAGTACTATTTACTGAAAAGAACTACTTACTTTTATATAGATAAAATTATTTCCGAATCAAATTAGATAACCATTTTACCAAACTCGTATATGTTCCAATAAATGGGCAAAGTTTCCGCCTCTTATCGTTTCAAATGTAGTTCTTTTATTACACTTATTCAATTAAATTCTTACACTTCTTTGATCAAAACTCTTATCATTAACTTTATATTGATATTCTTGTACTTGACTTTATATTATCATTAACTTTATAAAAGTGAAATTCGAATACTATCTTCCTAAAGATATTTGTTTTTTACATACAGCTTATATTCCTTGTGATTTTATTCTATTTTTACATTTTAATTAATGTAGTTGGTCATGTGGTCATAGGAACAATAAAACTCGTTTTACATTGGACTCGGGAGTCGGTGGAAACTTGGTTAAAGTCAGCTGGGTGAGTGAAATTTTGTGCTGAGGGTAGAAGTGTCATTTTCAATTTCGGATGCAATATGTTTTTTTTTTTCTTTTAACAATCACACATGAAAAGTACTGTACATGGGTTTCAGTCTTCCCATCTATATACCCCAACATCCATTTTACCACCTCCAAGTCATTCTTTTTCACTTTTTTTTTTTTCCCATCTTCCTTT
>Ga0214545_1002036_pt1 | contig 38731 bp, 25 predicted proteins | sample CNSS4metaG_FD_160064 | JGI IMG/M metagenome (GOLD analysis project Ga0214545, IMG submission 160064) | Root nodule microbial communities from cowpea collected in UCLA plant growth center, Los Angeles, California, USA - CNSS4 | ecosystem: Host-associated > Plants > Roots > Nodule | place: USA...
CAAAGTGTGCTAAAAACAAAGGAGACCAAAGGTACATAGGTACACTTGTTTTATGCCTTTTACTTTATGCTTTATGTCTTTGCTTTACTCTCTCATCCACATCATTTATGCTCCCTAATCACCATGCACCACCTAGCATTTCTTTCTTACTCCTAATTAACCTACAAAGCAAATAAACATAGATTAGTATGTTGGCTTAAGTCAAGTCAACTATAGTCAACAAGTCAAACCTAGTCAAAGGTTAACAAGTCAACTAAAGTTGATTCAACTAAGTCAACTTAGGGAATCAAAAATAACAAACACAAATGAAAGGGATGAAGGATTAGTGAACTTCCTTTCTAAACATGCTTAGTCTTCTTAAGCATGTGCCTCCATCCTTGGTTGGGGTCAATCCTTCATCAGTATGTATAACTCAAGATAGTGCAAAAATAGGCTTTTAAACTTGTCAATTTAAGTCTCTTTAGAAGGGAACAAACCTAAAACATTTGCAGTGGCATTTTTGTAAATAAAAGGCACTATTAGTCTGATAATAGATTTAAATTTATGTTTCAAGTTTGTTCAAAGAGAAACGGACTTAAATTTTGCATCTTTTCAATTTTTTAACATACTTAAATCGATGTATTTAAGTCTGCTAGGTAGGGATGACAATGGGGCGGGACGGAGATGAGTTTCATTATCCCATACTCATCCCTAGAGAAAAAATTCTTTCTTATCCCCATACCTAAATCCAATAGGTATCAAATTTTTGTCCGATCCCACTAAGTATCGGGTATATTATAACATCCCCGTAGGATATTACTTAAATAAAATAAAATAAACAGGGCAAAAATAAATACATCATTTATTAAATAAATCATTTCTCAAAAACACGAAAAAATTCAAAAACATTCAAATTTAATATCCAACATAAGCAGATAAAGTATTAATAAAATACTCAAATCGTCTTATTACAAATTTGAAGTCCAAACCATAAAGAAATTACAGAAAATTATTTAAAAATGCTTTATAAACAATCTCACGATCTCTATTCCCACTCTCCGCTACTAGGCATCTTCTGGCCCACCTGAAACATCGTCTGCTCCTGGATAACAAGTTACTCGATCATCGCCACACACACATAGATAGGATGAGCTATACACAAATATATATATATATATATATATATATATATATATATATATATATATATATATGTCATCCATCCCAAGGAAAATAACATCACTAAAGTATTTCATTATTCTCAAATTACACATCCCTGATCTCATAGTCCTTCACTATGCACCTTGTAAGACCCGTGAAATTTAATTAATTAAATAAATAATTAATTAATAAATGAGGGTCGTGGAAGCCTTTATGGAATTTAATAGTGGTTGATATGATGTGGAAAAGTACTAGCTCAACTGGTTGAGAGTACTTTGATTGTGTGAGAGGACTTGGGTTCGAGTCTTATGTATGCCAATTATGTGTTATTTAATTATTATTGTTTTAATAATATGAATGTGCGTGTTAAGTAAGAATATAGTATTTGAATTATGTTAGTTAGCACGAAACATGAATTTGCTTGATGGTTTAGCATTAACTTAATATTTGCATGGTTAGGGGTTCAAACCTTGGTGAGACTTAAATTAAGTTTTCTTTTTGCTAAACTTGATTTTTGGCAAAGAAGAGAAGAGATAGAGAACCTAGCAACCACGTTAAGGCAGCCAAAGGGGCTGAAAAACAACCCCATAATATTTTCGTTTTTGGCTAATTAACCTTCATTAAGAAGTAATTAAAAGACAAAATTGAAGGGAGAAAGAGGGTTTTCTTGGTCTGGACTGGTACTGCACGAAAAGGGAGAGAAATCAGAGTGATGAGAGTGAGTTGGGTGAATCTGTGAGGCATTTTTCAGGAGGACTAAGAGATACCTTTGGAAGCAAGTGGAAATCTAGAGCCATTCAAGTTTTAAGCAAAAGGATCCAGGTTAGGGGAGTTCCTTCGTTGTTTTAAATTGTGATTGTTGCGTAATCATGTAATGTATGGAATTGTTAAAGCCTGCATCTCTGTTAATGCCGAGTTTTGCTCGCGTTTCTGGATTTTCCAGAAACCGCCTAGCGGTAGGTCATGTGCCGCCAGGCGGCCTATGTGTTTTAGTCTATTTTCTGGGTTCGCGTATGAACCGCCTGGCGGCTGAGGGTGGCCCGCCAGGCGACGCAACGTGCATCTTCCCATTTTCTTGTTTTGGTTGGTTTGTCAGCGATGCCGTGGTGTTTGGGTTGTATTTCTATTGTACATATTTAATTGGCATGATGAATTATGGGATTGTAGTTACTAAATTGATTGGACATTGCATGAACTTGAGAATGGAATTGGGGGTTAGGGTTTATGCGGGAATTGGGGATAATAAGCACGAAATATTTCAATGATTGGTGCGATGATTATCCAGAATTGACTATAATATGAATGTTGTACCAACCTTGTATGGTGTGTGCATATAGAAATACGTTGGGATGAAGGTGCGTACTGTAATTGGAAAAATTGGGGTGCAGTTCGGTGCTGGAAAATCTGGGCAGAACCCAGATGTGTATGCACCGCCTGGCGGCGCATGAACTGCTGCCAGGCGGCCTGTCAATGCAGTGAATTTTTTTGGGCAGTCTTGTGTGGGTTTCGTGTCTTTGGGTATTTAATTGGCAAACTATACTTGTATGATTTAGAAATTTAACAGGTAGGAAGAATTTTACTTAAACGAGACTAGGGGAGACTAAAATAAGTGAAAGTGTGATATAGATAGTGGTGATCTTTGAACATTTGGGTGCATGTGGTAAGTTAAATTCAGAATGTATGTTAATTGGGTACGAGTGAGACAATTATGTGAGATATGGTATGGATGGTGCAACTTTACCCTAGTCATGGTTTTGTGCTTGTGAATTTTTATTGAGGTACATATGCAATATTGACCAAAGTCTGGTGTCATGAGTTTATACAAATATAAGACCGTATGATCCTAAGACTGGGTGTATGTGGAATGTATGTGGCATGTTTAAAGGGGTAAGTGAAGGAGAGTATGGGTGCATGACAATACTTGATTTGATGGCATGTTTGAATGGGTGTGATGCAATCCTATTATAGTTGTATGACTGGAGAAACCAGGTTGTGTTATAAAATGTTGTATTGTATGATTGGGATCCCTTGGGGATCTGTTTAAGTGCCAAGAAACCAGTAGCAGTGCGCTACTAGTATGGCGCCTGGTGGCGCAAGCGATGGACGGAACACAAATCAATGACAGTGGTCACAACGCGAGCAGGGTGCCTGGTGGTAGGGAGGGTTCCGCCAGGCGGAATGGTATAGCAGACACCCTGACGATGCGGTGGTGCCTGGCGGCGCGGGAAGGGTGCGCCAGGCGGTGGCGACGAGTGGCACCTGGCGGCATGGTGTAGTCCGCCCAGCGGTGACAGTGCAGTGATGATGCTGCATGCACGTGGTGCCTGGCGGTGTGTGATGCCCGCTAGGCGGTTTGGACCAAGTCTCCGCCTAGCGACGTGGGATGTGCGCTAGGCGGTTTTGGTTCAGTGATGGTGCACAAGTAAAGGTTTCTACACAGCTTTAGGTGATGTTCATGATGTGAGGCTTTGGCTGGGGGTCCAGTTACGAGTGTAACTCGTATTGGAGTAACATGTGACCACTCTAGGTTGTAGCCTGGTGGTTTAGGAAGTCCAGTGCAGTGTGCGAGTTGTGGCTCGTACGGCGAGGTTCGGGTGATTGCCTTCTTTAGAGCATTTTGATAGAGTTTTTGGTAGTCTGGAATAGCTACAAACATTATGTTTGTTTCGGGGAGCTTCACTTGGTGTCACGGTGAGATGTTGTGGCAAGGTCATTCCCACGTGTGGACTATCAAGTGGTGGCCTATAGTCGGAGGGGCGAGTAGACACTCGTGTAGCAAAGATCGATCATTGTTCTCACCTAAAAGGTATAGAAATGTTAAACGTCTAATGAAAGTATTGGAAGTGGAGAAGTAAGGAAAAAGGGAGAAGAATACTAACCCGGGTTTAAATGTTTTGATGTTGTATTTAATAATTTATTGGTTGGTTTTATTTAAATGAGCTCACCCTATCTGTGTGTGTGTGACGATGATCATGTAACTTGTTACAAGGGAGCAGATGTTGATGCAGGTGAGCGGACAGGTGCATAGAGACAAAGTGGGGATCTCTTGGGGATTTTCTCACTAGTTTATTTTATTGGACTATGGTGTTATTGTAATAATTTTATAGACCATTTTAATTGTATTACAGTATTAATGCGAATTATTTAATCTGTTTTGGCGCGTTGAACTTAAGGTTTTTAAATATTTCCCGCGTTTTGGGAAATTGTTGAATGATAAATGAGGTTGTTTTATTGAATTTTATTTTTGTTTTATTTTAATAAGTAATTTCCGGCTAGGATATTACACTCCCACGAAACTAACCCTTTGGTGGTCCGACCCTACGAGCTTATCCTACTCATAGTCCTGCCCTACAGACTACTCGTCCGTAGTAAAACATCCAAGCCTCCCTCGCTCGGACCATGGCACGCACACAATCACCATACTATGGACTCCTCGTCCAATAGCAGCCGACGGGAACATAACAGTTCCTTGCCCATCGTGCCTTCAACGCATGTAATCACCATACTAAGGAATCCTCGCCACTTAGCAACCAACGAGAACTACACAGTTCCTTGCCCATCATGCATCCAACCATCAAGCACATCCCAGACCCGTATTGGACTTAGTCCTTCAAGCCCAAACACCACAAACTCAAGCATATATTTCCTATACCTGAAACTCACAATCAAATAGTCCTAGATCACACACAAACATGAAACTCGTAGTATTCTCGCTTAAGCTAGAGCTCTTCGCCCAGGCTAGCCCGTCAGCCTCGCATAAGCAACCACACCTCGCTTGAGCGAGCGTGAAATAGTGGCTTCAACACCTCATCTCGGTTAGGCGAGCTCTTCTCGCCTGAGCGAGTCATACTTACGCCCAAAAAACACCACTTCGTGAACTCGCTTTGGCAAGCCACTTTCGCCTAAGCGAGAGTATCCATCGCTCAGAACTCAAAACTTCTCGCCTGGACGAGAAGTCACGCTCAAAATGGTACAGGTTTCATCGCGACCTCGCTTAGGCGAGCCATTCTCGCCTAAGCGAGAGAATCTGTCGCTCAACCCTCACCCAGGTCGCCTGAGCGTCGCCTGAGCGAGCAACGCGAACCAAAATCAGAACGAGGTTCAGCAACTCTCGCTTAGGCGAGATAGACTCGCATGGGCGAAACTTGCAGAGTTTCGTCTTTGTCACGCACACAATTTCACAAATTCAATACCAAAACATCCCTCCATCAATACCAACACAATGTAATGGCAAGAACAACTCAGAATCATGGTTTCTAAACATATGGACAACCAAAATTCGAGTATACAATCATTAATAAACTTGCAATATCAAAACTCTCATCCCAAAACATATAATGCATAACATAATGGTGCACCCAACCTCAAACCAAACAAGTTCTCAATCACTGCACATAAGGCACGACTTTCCCAATCAAACAAGAATCAATTGAGACACCAATAACTCAAAATCATAACACTTAACAGTTTATTTGCACGCACAAAGTACAGCTCCCCTAACCTGGACCTCTTGGTTCAAATTGGGACAAAGATGGATGTTCCTTTGTTCACCACAATTTTGCTTTAGACCTCCTCCCAATCAGCCTCTCATGCACCCAAATTCACCTCCCACTCTCAAAAATTCGTTCTCCTCTCTATAGGTAAGATAACCAAACTGCAGAAACCCTATTTTCACTTAAATTTTGCCTTTTATAAGTGTCTTAATAGTGCTTAAGTTTTAAAACGAAAATAGGCTTTATGGTGGGTTTAGTTTCTATTAAAGGATCTTTATATGGCCAGCCCCTCTTGGCTGCCCCTTCTGCTAGGTTTTCCTTTGTCCATCTACATTCCCTCCAAAACTCCATTTATAAAAAAAATAAAGTCCTTTTTATATCTAACAAGGTTTGAACCCATGACCCTCCACTCATAACGCCAAGCACAACCATTATGCCAATTCATTTTTGGTGATAACTATTATAATCCTATTATTATGATATCAATCACTATTCACAATTATATTATCCAAATAAAAGTAAATCAAATAAAACACAACAGGCTTACATAGGACTTAAACCCAAGTCCTCTCACACAAACATAGTACTTTTAACCACTTGAGCTAGTACTTTTCTACGTCACATCAAACAATATTTAATGCCATAAAGGCTCTTCCTACCCGTATTTATTAATTAATTAATTATTTAATTAATTAATTTTCACAGGTCTTACATGTATACTTGTACCCATACCTGTACACAATTTCTTACTGTTTCAATATCAATTAATTAATATCTATAAAATAATATTTATAAAATAATACAAAATTACGATAAATGAAATATGATATTATCAAATATTCAATATTAAAAGGAGGTTTGTTTCTTCAATATCAAATATTTAGAAAGAAATTATAATTGTATACATTTCAAATTAGAATACATATTAAATTTCATGAGAACCAAAACATTTATTATATTTGCAAACATTAATGAAACCTAGATGATAGAATTTAAAAAATTTAACATCATGCACACCACATCGAAAAACGAGGCTCAATGAAAGTGAGAGCGAACACTCATAAATCACCTCTTAAACAAGCATGATGACGACGAAGCCTACCCACTCCTCAGATCGGTGATGTGACGACGAGTCTCACCCACACCATCTTCTCAAATCTATGATGACGAGTTTCACCTACCTCATCTTCTCAATTTACTATGACGATTTCCACCCCATCTTTTCATATCTACAACAATGAGTCCCACACACCCTCATCTTCTCAGATCTACGACGACGAGTCCATCCACCTCATCTTCTCAAATCTACTACGGTGATTCCCACACTCATCTTCTCAAACCAAAATAGAGGCACCACCACAAGAATTCGTTTTCTAGATTTTGACTTATATTTTGTTTTCTTGTTGATTTGTCCTGGTTTGTTGCAGATCTAGAATATACCCATTTTTTATTCTTCTTCCTATGTGTTTGGTTTATTGCATGTAGAAAATGCCATTTTGATTCTTCTACCTATGTGTTTGGCATTCTTACTTCTAATGATTTTAATTACTTGACCGTATTGATTCTTTATTTCATTTAAAAAAGGATATGAATATGGATAACAATTTAGAACAATCTTTCATAAGATAAACTTAAGTACATTTCAAAAATTCATCAATGAATGTAACAAAAGAGCTAAAACTAAAAGATGGGACATGACTAGGTCCCCAAATATCAGAATTGATGATTGAAAAAAAAAACATTACACTTTGATTGAGGCCTTTTAGGAAAGATATATCTAACATGTTTGCCTAGTTGACATGACATTAATACATTTTTTTTTAATTTTGATAGATGAGGATGGCCAAGCTAATCATGTAACATTTTAAGACAAGCAGCTACGGTAAGACCTGTGGAATCTAATTAATTAATTAATTAATGCGGGTAGTGGGAAACTTTATAGCATTTAATTATGAGTTGTATGATGTGGAAAAGTACTAGCTTAAGTGGTTGAGAGTACTTAATTATGTGAGAGGACTTGGGTTCAAGTCCTATGTATGCTATTATTGTGTGATTTAATTTATTATTATTTTTTATAATATGCTTGATCATGTTGAGTGATAATATAATCATAGAATTATATTAATCATCACGAAACATGAATTGGTTAAATGGTTGTGCATTGATTTGACATTGGCATGGTATGAGTTCAAACCCCAGTGAGACCAAATTAAGCTTTCTTTTTGCCAATTTTATACTCGATTATGATGTTTGGACGTGTCTAGGTTGATTCTGAATCGGGGGACATGGGATTCCATAAATTTTTTGTTGTTTGAATGTCCTATATTGTTGAATTACATGAGAGTGAAGGTTAAAAATTGATGAAATTGTTGTGAAAGCTAGTTTAGGGTCAAAATCCTTGGGATTGATTGTACCTCGAATAAAGGGTGTTTAAATTGATCTAGGAAACGATAATGAATGTTCTCTGATTGCGAATTATGATTATTATGAGCAGGATTGAGTGGGAATTGATGGGGAACCGCAAGTGAAGGGAGATTGGGGTTTCTCAGGTGCAAGAATTGCTGGAAAATCTCCAGAATTCTATGCACCGCCTAACGACACTTGCATGGCCGCCAGGCAATAGGCGCCAACGCAGAAGAGTGGATCCTTTGCGTGGCAGTGGGAATTCTTGGAATTCTGAGACTTTTGGTGAATTAGGTTCTTGTTATCTGTGATATATGGGAGGTAGTTGGGTAAAATTCTTTAGCAATGGTAAGTGTAAATTAGAAGTTTGAATTTTCGCCTACGAAGGGGAAGAACAAGTTATGATAATGCTGCTGGAGATGTAACTTAGGGAAAATGGTTAGTGCAGAGGCTGGTTGCAGAGGGATCATAATTCGGGTAATGATATTCCTAGTTTTACCTTATAAACAAATTGATTGGAAGTATGCATATAGAAGTTGAGGGAATAGTAATTAGTAATATAGTGAGTATGATATAAAATGTAAAGTTTGAGTGTTGTCAGGACCATAGCTCGTAACGTCCCAAGACTACCAAACTCGTCAGCCAATTACTGATGAAGGCAATCTATCTGGACCCATTCGTACTGGCCACAACCAGCACACTCACATCGGCAACACTCGCCAACTCGAGCCCTAACTCAAGAGTTTCTCGTGTTCATCTGCTATCCTTTGAAACACCAGCAAAGCCCACCTTTGAGATATTGTAGAAGCCTTGTAGACCACGCTTGCCTTGAACACACAATTGCACTTTTTTTCGCTTAGGCTAAAAGCCTTTGTCCAAATAGCCCAACCAATCTCACTTAAGCTAGGCCCACTAAGCGAGCTCCTTCTCGCTTGGGCGAGACCATCTCTCGCCCAGAACTAATTCCATACCATGCTCATCATCAAATCACAACCACTCAAGCAATTTATGTTTCATAATAATTCACATAATTCTATAATTATGTTATCACTCAACATCATCATGCATATTATTAAAATTAATAATAAATAAAATAAGACATAATTGGCATATACAAGAATTGAATCCAAGTCTTTTCACACAATAAACTACACTCAACCATTTGAGCTAGCACTTTTCCACGTCACATCAATCAATATTTAATGTCATAAAGGCTCCCACTACCCCCATTTATTAATTAATTAATTAATTTCCCCGAGTCTTACATGAATGTTACAGCTACAATAAATGACACTCTTGGACGAAATCCAAAATGGTATAATCCACCCGCTTCATATCCTTCTCCAATTTGTCTTTCCGGACTACGCTCCTACATAACAAAAGATTTGTGAACGAAGGTTACTGAACAATTTAACATTTTGGTTAACTGGCTTAAGGAAATTAAATTGAATGGAGAATTAGGGACAAAAAGGATAGATTTTAGATTTATAGAGGGAGACATGATGACTTAATCGACTCCCTTTGAGGAAGTTTGAAGATCATTTGCAAGGGTTATAAAATGATGTTTTTCTTGAAATGAAATGGTTTAAAACAAGAAAGTATTACCAGATATATGGTCAAAAGCACCTGAATCAATTACCCATGAATTTTGACATTCAATGGATTGAGAGACATAAGTTGTTGATGTACTTCGAGCTTGAGATGATTGTGACAAGTTGTTGGACTTAAGTCACAGATACTCTTGATACTCGTTCTCAATGAACTTGGATTCAGCAGTTTCAGCCTTAGAGACATTGGTCGTTTTGGTAGGAAACCCATGGAGGGAGTAACATTGAGTGTGACCCATTCTTTTATAGTAGGTGCATTGAGAACTCCCTCGACCTCCACATCCTCTGCCTTTGATGCCTCGTCCTCCTCTTTCTCGGGTGGCAACCATGATAAATTGTTCTACTAGAGCAGGAGTTTTCGGAGTTGAGGTGTTGGGACACAAATCATGTGTGAGATCAAAATGTCCATGGAAGGGACCTCATGAGAGGTCAAAATTTGATCTCTGATATGACTAAAGTTTGGATGTATACCGCGGAGTATTATCACCATAAATTACTTGTCAAGCTTTTTCTTCATTTCATCTAGAGAGTCGACTTCCAAAAAAATTTGCAATTCTTCCATAACAGATTGGGCTTCATTCATGAAGGAAATCATATCATGGTTGGTCATTCTTAGAGATGCCAACTTGTTTGCCGAACAATAAAGGTGATGGATATCATTTGCATAGATATTTTGAGCCCTCTTCCAAAATGAGTGGCATGTTTTGAAGGTTCGGAGAGACATCAAAAGTCGTGATTCACCCGACTTCCACAATAGAGCATATAGTATGAAATCTGTTTGTTTCCACTATTAAGCTTTTTCAGTAGGTACGTGGCTTCCATCTTTCACATTGTAGTGGCCATTTCGGATCAGGGAGATGAAGTACAGTGACCAAATTTGAAAAACAACAAGAGAAACCCTAAATCCTAGGGTGATTTCCCCAAGGGAGGCTTCAGGATCTCACCCAAATAGGCTTCAAGGGGGCTGAACAGAGAGAGGAAGCTCCGGCGATTCCTACAATGGTGTCATGATGAAATTTCGGCAATAGGAAGGCGGCATGTGAAGCACATGCGCCTGACTACAGCAGACTATGAAGCGGGGGGGTTTGCCCTCGCTCAGAGAGGCAATCCAGATCTAGTGGTCATCAGAAGAAATAGCGGCAACGGACGGTGGTGGACAATGGCAGATGGTGGCAGACTGGCAAAAAACAATGGTGATAGTGTTGGATAGTTCAAAACAACAGTGGGTAACTTCAGATAGTGATGAACCAAGCTAGATAGCCGCGGGCGGGCAGCTATGACTAGTGGTGGATTGTCGCGCACAACGATGACTAATGGTGGTGGACAGGACGAGACAAAAACCAGAATGGGATCGACCCGCTCTAATTCCATGTTAAGACTGAAACTGAAAAATATATGATTAGAGGGCTAATATGACCCCTCTCACTTTCTTCTATTGATAATAAAAAGCTGATACAAGATTACATAGAAGACTAAGAAACTACACTAGGATCCTAGATGTAGAACTAGATACAATAGTAGGAGGTTTTCTACACTCTACACCCTATACATAAGATTAATGATACTACATAAAATAATAATTCTAACAATATGAAATATTACTCTGACCAATTCATACATTGTTCATAACACCCGCATGGTGTCTTAAAAAAATAGTACAAATTCAAAATTTTGTGCATATTGTTGCATTAGACTTTTTGAGAAGTGCGTTTATAGGACACTGTAATTTACCTCCTGCAAACTACTAGTGAAGTTGTTAGCATTTGCCAGTTCTGCTGCATCTATAACTTCTCCCTCTGTTGCATCCTCGCCTTTGCCATATGCAATATTGGCTCGAATGGTGTCATTAAGCGCAGACTCTTGGCTCACCAGATCCATCTACTTTCTTATCCATTTAACTTGCATGCTTTGGATTTCTTTACCATCCAGTGTCATGTGACCTCAGTCTAGATCATAAAATCTCAGCAATAATGAGATCACTGTTGATTCCCACTTCCACTTTCCCCAACTGGTGCAACTGTCTGTTTATTTTATCAATTAGTCAATCAAGCTAATAGTTTCAAAAGAACAATCAACCTAGTCTATCAGACAGGACAGGATGTACAGTTAGAGAGTTACCGTGCCACTACGAATAGTCCGGCAAAGATCTCTAAATATTTGAACATCAGGTCTGGTAGGATACTTGAAACTAACATTTTTTAAATTCAATCTCTCCCTTCACTTCTTCCAATGTGAATCCAGAGTCATCACTTGGGTCAATTTGCAACTTTCGATCAAGAATAGAAAATACAAAAGTTGCAGCACTTTTTGATTTAGCAGAATCAAGGACCAAAGAGCCAGATCGATAGATTCCTGTAGTTGCCATGTTGAGTGCAAAAAGGACCTGGAAATCAGGAATCAAAATGCCAATCAAAAAAAGGTTCCCATAAATGTTTTTTAAAGATTTTGTCAGTTGATATAATATAAAACTATTTTAAAAATTTAATACAATATGAACATATGGATTTGATGATCACTATTATTATGACAACTAAAAAAGAGGAAAACTACTGGTTTTCTATAGTCTAATACTATAACTTGTTAATTACACTTAACCAAAAATTAAACTCCAGTTTCTATCACAATTAAGACCATTACTTGCACATTGGTGGCCGACCTTCTGGATTGAAAAAGAATAACAATTTATTAGGAATCTCATTTAAGGACAAGGCAGTTTCAATATTGATAAGAAGCAACTACAAAATTTGGCTGGCATTAAAAGTATGTAAATATCCAATGCTAGTGATAGCACATCATAAGAATTACGAAATTCTTTCTGTTTAACATGAAACTTTTCATTGCCAATTAAAATGTTGGATATACCTGTTCAAGAACAAAATTAATTTGGATAACGATGGAGGCACTGAAGGATAAAATTTTAGATGACTCTGTCCTAAAGGTGCGTATTCCATGTTATGAATTTGGTTAAATAGGTACGTTAGTTGGTATATTATAAGTATGTAAGGTGATGTGTGAGAGGTGTAAATGACTAGTACTATTCTTCTTCCTTTGTGAACAAATGATTGATTTGATTTCAAGATAATTAGCATGGGTAATGCATTCTTATCACACATGATTAGTTAGAAAGAACTTAGGAAATCTTATAGACCAGATACTGATCATGATAACGCTATTTAGTGACAGCAATGTGAGTATCTTCTAACAATAAATACCATAAAACAATTTTAGCAGGTACTCCTTTTGATTGTTAAGGGACTGAAAGATAGCACACAACAAACAATCATATGTGAAATATCAACCAACCAATATCCAGTATTTGAATTCACTCATTGAAAAATCAACATACTTCACATTTCATAAAATCCTCTGTCTTAAACTTTATCACCAAATACATCTTTTATATATATATATATATATATATATATATATATATATATATATATATATATATATATATATATATATTAGATCTTGTATCATAGGATAAAGATAGTACATATCAAGTGATCGTTTGGAGATGTGTCATTTTGACCCTTGCCCAAACAACTATCAATTGATTATTCATATATGAATTTGTTAGCATTAATCTAAAACATGCATAAAAATTTAACATCGGAAAGAGATATTACATAGAACCAGGAAATATAATAAACATTGAATCAACACTATATGTAATTATATTAAATGACAACAACGGATAAACGCGAACTTTATTATCATTTATGAAATATCTTTATTAGAATATTAAGAACCCATAAAAACTGTACATACCATTATATTAATAATTTTCCATCTAGATTCTCTTCATCATTTGTAAAAGAATATGTTGCTCAATTCACCTTCCTAAATAAATAGAGCAAGAATTATGAAAGGAACCTTTAAATTGGTAATATGGATTAGAAAATGTAACTGCGTTGGATTTTGTGATTCAAGGAGGGAAGTATGGATACATTATGAAAAACTTTAAATTTTGTTATGAAAAAGAATTTGCAAGAAATTTCTGCCATTTTTTTTTTGCAAAATATTTTGTATAAAACACTATTTTTAACAAATTTTGTAGAAAATACTTGCGAATTTTATAATTTTGTAGGAAATAATTACCCATGAAGGAATTACCTGTCAATTAAAATTCTAGAAAAAATAGCAAGAAAAAAGTCTTTTCTTGCAAATTCTTTTAACAAATTGTAAATAAATGATCTAAATTAAAACTTTAATCAAAGCTTTTAAGATTTAAATTGTTTGAAAATTATATCATGCTAAATGTTAATGCAATTTTCTTTATTATTATTAGAATATATTTATAATTTTTAAAAAATTTAATGTAATTATAGATAAAATTTAATTATTTATCATCATTTTACTTACTCACTTACTATTAGTTAATGATTTTGTTACTAAATGGTTAATGTTATACTGAACAGAAAATCAATTTAAAATTTTAACAACAATATTTTATAGTTAATATTCTTAATTATTGAAATTTGAAAAGTCTATTAATCATTTTTGAACTATATCAATTTTTGACTAAGAAATATAAGATTGTAAAATAAAATAGAAGATAATTGTTTTGCATATAATATAATTATTTATATTAAAAAAAATATAACTGAAAATTTTAGTTTTGACTTAATCATAGGTTAAAGGTTCAATAATTTAAGAATACATAGAAAAATCTACTAAATATATAAAATTTCTATTATAATTATAATTCTATTAAATTATATATTATTTTTGTTGTATAAGTAATAATGATAAAATATATAAATTTTAAATATATTATTTTCACTTCTCAAAATTAATGAAGATCTGTTATGACTTACGTATTATTATATGACTTACATATAGATGTTGAGTTTAACGTTTAAAATTAAACAGGGTTTGGGGAAAGCTTTGACTATAGCCTAACATAATATAATTAAGTACATAAGCAAGGTCAACTAAGCTATGTAGGCATCTAAGAATTAACTTGGATTATTTTTATTGTCATTGGCACATCAGGTAGAAATGGTTATTTATATAGAAAGACACTTGAGACTAGCTATTAGAGGCATTCTTAAAATTTATACTCCACAAATCTCTAGATAAAAAATTACACGAGAATGAAATTGATTTAAACTTAATTACATTTAAAAGTTTAAAATTACAATTATGCTTATTTTTACTTAAAAAATAGAATATGCTAATTAAATTGAATTCTTTCCAACTTCACAATAGTGAAGTATGTAACTAAACTACTTGTGAAGAATTGAATTCAGTTAATGCATTCAATGCATCTAACATGGTAGCTTTAAATTTGTTTAACCATGTAGTGAAGTCTCCTATTGTAAACACAGACCCTTACTTTATATTACTTGTCATTAACCCTAACTTTATTACCTTTCATAAACACTAATAACTCTTCATCAATGTTGCATCACAACTGCCGATAGTGTCTAGCACCTCGTTACATTTTCTCACTCAACTTGGAACCATCACTGCTAGTACGCCTATACATTGCCTGCATTGCGCTAAGACACTCACACCCCCCTGCCTGGGCCGAGATATACTCGACTTTCTCCTTTGCCTAGCTGGGGCGAGATATACTTGGCCCCTATGCTCCCACATTCCCAGCCTCCCAATTCTTCTATACATCAACTCGTCTGTACCAGCTCATCTGTACACCAGCTCCTCTATATATCAGCCCCTATATGCTAGCTCCTCTGTACACCAGCTCCTTTATACACCAACTCCTTTGTACACTAGCCCCCTGTACAAAATAATTTAATTTAGGAGTCATGAATCAATTCACCTAAAATGATTGGATTGGATGAAGGATAACATTCCTGCAAATGTTGTAGAACTTGGACCAATTTGGACTCGACTCCTTGAACCTAGGAGGGTGGCAAAGACATTTTGTGTCAAAGAAAAAAAAAACAAGTTTAAATTATATATCTTAAGGTGAGATATTTAATTTTTAAATTAATACTTTTGTATAAAAGTTGTATGAAAATTGGACAATGGTAAACACTTATAGCTACTGCATGAATTCTACGGTTTGAGGTACTCCACTATATAATAACATTGTTTGTTTTAGGTGTTCGATGATTTGTCACCTATATGAAAGTAGGACATTGCCTAAAGAACACATCAATGAGCAAATTATCTAATCCAACATGCAAATTAGGTTTTGATTAAGTTTTGTTTAGGTCTTATTTTAAGTTTTAGACTATGAATTTTAAGTTAGAAATCTAATTGTTTATTTTGATTTTGGAACTGTTTATTATGTACTAGAAATGAATAATTTCAATTATATATTTTATTCTAGGAGATTTTCTATATTAAAGATTTTGGTTTCGTTCTAAAACAAAATTAATTTTAAAAAAATATATGAAATTTAATTGTGTTGCGAAACAACAAACTTCAATTTTAAGTTTGTTAAGTATGCCAAATCTAAGTTTGTTCGGAAATAAACTTAAAAAAATCAAAATAACCAACTTAAAGAGTATGTTTTGTACTAGTCACTAAACTATCTCAAGATGTGAAGCCTAAAGTTATTTCATATGTTTTGCACAGATAATCACACCATAAACCTCCACATTGAGTTATAATGGGTAGAATTTTGGACAACAATGTTTTAAGAGGACGTTGAACATTGCTCACATTGGCCAATGCATGTAGCATCAACATCTCTTGTACTTGTTGTTATTGTACAATAACCTTACTTAGTACAAAAGGGACAACAACCTTTGCTCTCTTTTATGCATGGGCTTCATGTTTAGATTGTGTTATGATGGCCTTCCTCTATGATCCTTGAACACTTGCTTGATGAATGGAGACTCCATTGATGAGTAGTGACATGGAAGCTATGAAATGGAGAAGAAAAAGAAGTGTTTTGGTGAGGATTTCCTTAGAGAGGCGAGGCCAACTCTTCGGGAATGAAACTAAAGTAGTCTAGAGAGGTTCTACTCTAAGGTTTCAAACAAGAGTCATGTACACACAATTGGGCAAAATTTCATTACTAAAGTTCAAGCTTAATTTTACAATGGTAAAAACTGTAATTTATTGGCCAAGAAACCCAAAAAATGGTCTCCAAAAAGGAGAGCCAAAAACTATTCAAACTAGTCTAGAAATTTTAATTTTGGAGCCAGAAGAGAGCATGCTCAAGGTGTGACTTGCCACCTAATTAAGTCACATGTTCCTTGCCATGGTGCTCATAAAGAGAGGTCTAAAGCTACCCTGCTCTTCAAGTTCGCACATTCTACAGTAGAAAAACCTTAATTTTAGGCACCTTTCTTCAAGACCCAATTGGCATATCTCCTTTTAGGCCTAAACAACCTTGTTAGGCACAAGCCCAAAACATGGCCCAAATGAAAATCCTACACAATGCGTGGATTTCTTTTTAATATTCCAAGGCCTCCCCAATAAAATATGACAAGCTTCCAATGAGACTATATCACAAAACACAATATCTTCATTTTTCCCAATGGAGAACTTGACCTTCACTTGTTGGTTAACTCTCATATCCATATCTTTTTTAAGCTAATGAAGTTTATAAGGTTTGAGATGAGGTATAATAGTCAATTCCAACTTGTTAACCAACCTAGTACTACAACAGTTGCAACCAGACCCATTCTCTATAATAAGAAAACATGTGTTTTCTTGAACTTTACACTTGTACGAAAGATGTTCTCTCGTTGGGAAAATTGTTGTTGACTAGGTTGATCATTGAGAATCATTCTAATCATAAGAAGTTCTCCATCACAAGGGTTGGTATCCTCAAATGATTCTTCACTCTCACTAGAATTTTTTCATCTCGGCTACTATAAATGTCAATGCCCCTTAAGATCATGATCTTTTTGGCGGGACATTGTGATTCAATGTGACCTCTATCAAGACATTTAAAACACTTAATTCCACTACTATGAGTGTGTGATGATGACCCTTCCCATGGTTTTTCTTTCTCTTTGCCTAGGTACCTAGAGGGTTCATATTCTTCTTTAACTTGTTTCCTCTCCCCCTTATAGTCCTTCTTCTTATAAGAACTAGAGTGGTTATTTTTTTAAAACTTTTTCTCAAAATTTGTTGCTCTACCTTTATACAAATTTGTACAAGTTATTTAGATCTTGGTAGGGCAACAACTCCACTCTATCTCTTATTTCAAGACTTAGACCATTAAGGAACCTAGAAATTATGGTATCCTCATGCTCCCTAATCCCAAATCTCATATGTATAACTCCATCTTTTGCCTATATTCTCAACTTTTCATGTTATTTTGATCAAGTATTTGGAGCTTATCCATAAGCTCCCTATTCTAGTAGGAGGGAATGTTTCGACTAATCTATTATCCTCCTCATAGTGTTGACAAGTGTAGAAGTCTTGAAGCTTCTAGAGGGAGTCCTAGTTTCATTCTTTCTTATAACCTTTCTTCTTTTTCTTTAAGAAGCTTAAGCTCTTCTTTTAGAATAGCAAGTTGGAAACATGAATTTGACATCCTTAACCAGTAAATTGCTCAAAGGCTTTCCAATCTTTAAGAAATCTTGTACAAACATTAATGCATGACACTAGTGCACAAAAGCATTTTTATATTAGTGGCTTTTTATACTAGTTCCAAAATAAGTATAGATGCAGACGATATAAAAAAAATTCACTTTTTATACCAGTTCTAAAATTGGTACAAAAAGTGCTACTTTTTATACTGATTAAGCCCACAACTAGTATAAAAAATTTTCATTCCTATCTACATCATTCATGTTCGCCCTCCATCTTCGCGCTTAATGCACTTAGTCGTATATAAGGCACAAAACATGGAAACAATGACTAGGACATAATAAAATTGGTACCACAAAGAACCACATACCCTAAAACCACGAATGTTGGTTCTGCCTCCCTCAGGTCCTCCGAATACATCTCCACCATGACCTCATCATCAATACTCTATCCAAAATCAGAAGCGGCCCGACTGCACACGCCGAAATTGACGACAACAACGGCGTGGAACAGAATGCCATGAAGAAATATGCTACCACCATTAGCATCGTGATTCCCATCAACGTTTGTGTTACCGATGTTGGCGATATCATTGACAACCGTCTTGACCATTGGTGTTATAGTGGTGACGACCTTGGCACAAAGGACAAACGATGGAAATGGACATGGGTGCTTCGTTTAGGTGGCCCGCACATGGGTGAAGTATAGAAAAAGAAAAACCTTAAAGAATACGCTTTGAGAGCCCTTTGTTTGTGTGTTTACAAATAAAAAAAAAATAAGAAACTACTTTCTATATAGGTTATAACTAGAACTGGTACAAAAAATCTTATAATATTTACACATCATCGCACCATTTTTATACCAGGTGGATTATAACTAGTACAAAAGGTCGCTATAAAAAGTGATTTTTGCAATAGTGTGACCTACAAAGCTTCTAACCCCCTTCACATTAGTAGGTTGAGGAAGTTTGGAAATACTTCCCCCTTTATTAGATCTACTTCAATTCCCTTCTCATATATTTTGTGGCCTAACACAATAAATTCCTTCACCATGAAATGTCAATTCTCCCAATTAAGCATTAAATTAGTCATCACACATCTCTTTAAGTATTGAGGTTTTCTAGGCACATAACAAAAGAATCACCATGGACAGAAAAATCATTCATAAATACCTCAATGCTCTTCTCAATTAGGCTTGAGAAGATGGCTAGCATACAACTTTGGAAGGTTGTTGGTGCATTACATAGTCCAAAAGGAATCTTCCTATAAGCCAAAAAAAGGACAATTGAATGTTGTCTTCTCTTAATCTTGAGGATCTAGAGCTATTTGATTATAGCCAAAGTATCAATCAAGGAAACAATAAAATGCTTGACTAGTTAATCTCTCTGCATTTGATCCAGGAAAATGGAAGTGGAAAATGATCCTTTCTTATTGCTTGATTGAGTTTTCTGTAGTCCATGCACATTTTCCAACTCGTGAGAATTCTAGAAGAAATTAATTCATTATTTTCACTGCAAATCACAACCATTCTACCTTTCTTAGGTACCACTTGCATGGGGCTTACCTAAACAATTTGATCACTTCCTTCCTTAAAACTTCCTTTGTGGTTAAGCTACAAGTTTGTAGTTGTGCTTTGTTAAGAAATTGGCAAATGTACCAAATCGCACAAGTAATAAAGTGGATAAGTCCACATATCATTTTCAAATATACTTTTGCAACACTTGACAACTCTTGTAATTCACAACTCAATTAAACAACAAATTTCACAAAAACAAAAATAAAACTCTTTTTGTATTTTTATCAAACATATGGTGTTCAACAATATATGATAAAGACTTCACTAGGATTGAGTTTCGTGATCCAATTCAAAGAAAAAACACCAAACAATATTCTTATAATTTCTACTCTAACATTCACACTTTATGTAACAAGCCCTAATGTTCTAGGGACAAGTCTAAACTTGAATAGTAAAAAACCTAATGTACTCTATGTCTATATGCACAATCAATTAGTTGTCTATTTTAGTCTAGGTTTTAATATCGTGTCCAATGATTAGATACCCACAAATATGCAATTAATAATTATCGTGCAATTAAACCAAGAATAGCACACAAGAATGATGGAAAAGAATTATATTGAATAGTGGAATTCACAAAGAGTTAAGAATACATTACATCCAATCTCATGAATAAGGGAGTTGGCTACTGCTTAACATTTTCAACACTAGAAAAAGAATAAATATGAATGCCTCCAACCTTTAGAATGTATATCTACTTTCTCTAATTTTAGGTCAAGTGTCTTTCTTCTTATAAGAATTATTTTTCTCTCTCTTTCTCTCCCGAAAGGGGAGGTTCCCTAAAAAGGAAATTTTATTCCCCAAAAGGGGGTTGTTCTCTCAAATTATCACCAATCCCCTTATCTATCATTGTGCTTGGTCTAGTTATGATGGACTTACATTGTTCCTTTTGATTAATTTTGGTATTGGCTGATATTTGAGTTTCCTACTAGTTTGCTAGTTGCTTTGTAATCTAGCCAATATGCACCTCAAGGCTTTTCATGGATGCCTCTATGGTATCCTAATTTGAAGTTGACACATGTATCAATTGAGCTAAGGCATCTTCAATTTTATAAACGTTGTCATGTTGGTGATTTTTTTGTCCTTTGTAAGCATATTGTCTATTTAAAGGTCCAACTTCTTGTCTCCAATTTGGTTGTTGATTTTCTCCAAGTGTTGGAATAATTATCTGACCTTTTGTTGTTATTCATATAGTTCACCTCCTCCTCTCTCTCTTTGAGTTTTGGATATAAAGTAGTGACCATTTTCATGATTACCTGAACAAAAATCACATTTTGCCACATGTTGAGCTAAGCTTTGAGGTCGTGGCTCAAGTTTCAACTTTGTCATCTACTTTTTCAACTCTTCCATTTGTTGTGAAATGATTTTATTTTAAGCAAAGATAGCATCTTAAGTTCCCAGCTCCAAAATTCATGTTTTAGATGGTTGACTCCTATCATGTTGAGTTTGGTATTGGTTGCCAATGATTTAATGATTATAGTTTTCTTCCTTAGCATCTTTGAGAATTATAGTTCCTCTTGTAAAAGCATTTAATAACATTCTGGTTTGAGGTCTCAATCCACTGTAAAACATGTTCAATTGTGATATATCATCAAATCCATGATTGCAACATTTTCTTAGCTTAGATTTATACCTCTCACATGCTTTACAGAATGGTTCATCAATTCCTTATGAGAAGGTTGCAATTGTAGATTTCATGTTGATATATTTTCCTGGAGGGAAATGTAACATCCCTACTGAAAATTACTTGGTTTAAATAAATCAATATATAATTAATAATAAAGGAGTTCAAATGTTGCACTTCACTACTCCCAAAATGCGGGAAAATTTATCACAATAATAAAAGCACCATAAATTTAAAGAAATTAAATAGAACTTTTATTACAATTTCCAAAATCTGACAAGACAATGAAAACCCTAAGAATTTTCCTAAATCATAATCCCCATAGTAGCCCTCTCTCCGTCTCAGGGCTTAGCAGCATCACCTGTATCATCAACTGCTCCCGTGTAAAGAATTACACGATCATCACCACACACAAACATAAAGGGTGAGCTCAACAAAATATGAGAAACATAACAGTTAAATAATACAATTACACATAATTATATTCTCAAAGTTAGACCCTAATCACATCTTTAATACCCTCAAGGCTTTTAAACCTCCAATTTAATCAATAAAGTTAACCATGGACTCAGGATTCATGATGCTCACACGAACCTGCCCGCTCGTGGTCCTACCTCTACGGACCTTCCCGCTCGTAGTCCTACTCTACGGACCTGCCTGCCCGTAGTCCAACACATGTGATCCTCCAGCTACGTACCTCCCCGCACGCAACATCTCTCAACTGTGAGCACGGAACATACAAACCTACCTCGCTCGTATCTTCACAGGAGAGTAATAGAGTATGAACCTCCCCGCTCATACCATCACATGTCAACCTCCATCCATGAACCTACCCGCTCATGGCACAGCATCTCCTGGTCCACATTCGCATCAAAGCACACAACAATATACACAAACTGCACTAGAGTCACTTGGGCAAGAAGCCTTAACTTAAGCGACCAGGCCTGTCTCGCTCAAGCTAAGCTTCCTCGCTTGAGCGAGCGTGCTACCAACGTTACGTACTAAGTCTCGCTTAGGCGAGCTCATCTCGCCTAGGCGAGGCCTCTCTTCGCTCAACACAACCTCTCTCGCCTAGGCGGCCAAAACAGCAGAACGCACACGCATATACCCCGATTTCTCGCTTAGGCGAGTACCTCTCGCCTGAGCGAGGGACTCTGTCGCTCAAAACATGGTTTCCTCGCCTGGGCGAGACCCTCGAGCACAACCTCACCTTTTCGCGAATCCTCGCCTGAGCGAGATGTGCAAACACAACCCAAAATTTCTTTCCTGCTATTCTCGCCTAGGCGAGCCTAGATAGCTTGAGTGAGAATAGCACTTACCCCCCCTGTAATGCATGCAGAAACCTATCCCAACATGCCTAAAACCCCATTCTACTATGCCAAACAAATCATCTCAGGTTACAACATTATGTGCATGATTTGGACACCAATTAGTCACCCAAAAGTACGAAATCAGACCTTACACATCATCAGTACATAGCTCCATAGTTTCCATACAAACCCATAAGGGTTTTATCACATTACAACAAAACAATCCCACACCCCAATTCACAGCCTGTTGTCAAACAATTTACATGGCAAAGGTACATAATTGCTGCACATTACACAATACACGAAATTCATCTCAATAAACATATAATTGCATAGAAAAGGAGCTCCCCTAACCTGTGAATCTTTGCTTCAAAAGGTTGCCTAACCTTGGCTTTGTAATACCTAAGAAACCTCCCTTTTTACTCTCTCAACCACCATCGCTTTGCTCTCAATCCCAATTCGCTTTCTTACTCAAAATTCGTGATCCTTTCTCACTCTAATTTTTCAGACTTCCAAAACCCTTCTAGTTGCCTAACCCTCCCTTTTTATATGGCTCTTAATTGTGGTAAAAAGAAATAAAACGAAAATTGACTTTTTAATGTCTATTATTACCTTTCATAAGCCATTATGGACTATTTTTCCAAACTCCCTTGGCTGCCCATTACCTCTAGGGCTTTCCCACCCTTTCACATTCAGACCATAAGTATTATTAGCAACAATGAAGAGATTAATTTGTTCTCATCAAGGTTTGAACCACAACCCATCAATTACCAAGTCAATTGCTCAACCAATTCACATTTATGATAATTCCTAAAATTTTAGGATTATATTATCACGTCTAGCCTTCAAATATACTAACGAAATAATGCATAAATTGAAATAACACACAAAGGCATACATAGGACTCGAACCCAAGTCCTCTCACACAATCAAAATACTCTCAACCAATTGAGCTAGTACTTTTCCACACCACAATGATTAACATTAAGTGTCATAAAGGCTTCCACTACCAGCATTTATTAAATAATTATTAATTTAATTATTTAAATTTCTCGGGTCTTACAGGAAAACTCTAGATAAAAACTTCTTCTCCAAATCTTCATAGTTGATTAGCTTTGGTTAACGTGAGATTATAACCATGTTTTAGCCTTCCCAAAGAGTGAAAATGGGAATAACTTAAGATAAATGGCTTTCTCATTGTTAATATCAGTTCCAAGAGTTCCACATAGTTCAAAAAGATAACAGCGTTGGCTTCATCACCACACCTTTAGTAGGTTTCACAATACAAGAGAAGTAACATGATCCCTTTTGTTATGTGTAGTCACCTAGCAACCTCATTTGATAGTTTTCTATAGCCATTTGATCTGGTGTAAGAAAGTGCAGATCTAAGTTTGAGTTAACTACTTCTTCTTGCTATTGTCACTATTTTTTCACGAGTTGGTTGTGCTTCTTATCCATGCTATTATTTTTCCTTGTTGTCCATTCAATTACAAGATCAAAGAACATAACCTATTTTTGTTTTCTTCTTTGCATACAAAACAACTTCAAATAGTGGTAAGTAATAAAAACATGCAGCAAACACTAAATAGAAATCAAACTAATTATAACACTAGTTTTCTTAACTTGTTGATGCCTAGAGGCAATCAATTTTCCAACAAGTATACTAGGTAGATGTAGAACAACAAGTGCCATATCCATAGAGATTTGGAAAAGTGTTTGTATTGTGTGAGAAGTGCATCAAAATGGATTTGTATAAAAAAAGAAGTGATTTCAATATCTAAACATCAAAATAAAATAATTTTAAAGAATTTTATTAGAATCTATTAAATATATAATGTAAATATCCTAATATATATTGTAAGTATCCTAAATTCATAATTGAATCTTATCTTGTATATAAAATTTATATTAATATTTTTGTATTTGAAAAAGAGTCGATTAGAAAGAAACTTTGTATATTTCTCTCCATAGATCCTTTAATAATACTCAAAAAATTCAGATTCTAAATCCAATTCCAAATAGGGTCAAATAGGGATTTTTCTTTCTTTTGACCATTTTTCGATTGTTAATACAATCCCGATTTTTTATTCTTTTTTTTTTTGAAATAACAGGTATAAATTGACTTTTTTAACATAAAAATACAAGTTTTTCCTTCTCCTCGATTTTTATAGATATATTTATTGATCAGTAATTATAATGACACTAATTTTTAATTTTTTGATAGAAATTCAAAATCTAATTTTTTTATTACTGAAATCAATCTAAACCCAATATCACCGTACTTACGTGTATCATTAACCAATGGGACTATAAAGCAGACACTAATTTTAACGATTCATGCATTTCAGTTAAAAGACCCGAAGTAGCAAGGTCATATCAAGTATTCAGAGTTTGCCTCTATTTGGTATTGCTCTTGCGGCCCACACTGAAACAGTGTTTTACCCCTAGATGTCTAGTCAAATGTTGCGACTAAACACATTTCAGAGAGAATCAAATCCGAAGATGAAACAGAAACGAAAAAGATTACTACCTTATAAACAAAAAGTTTTAGAGTAAGCATTATGAAATCTCCAAGATAATTAAAAACCGACAAAGAAAGAGAATAAATTCTCTTATATTACAACATATTTTGTTTCTTTTGGTACTCCGAAGAAACAAATTTTGATTGAATCTATATCTGTCTAATGGATACTATCTACTCATGGAGATAATAAAGATGTGTTGAGATAGATTTAAGTAAAAGCATTGGTTTCAATACGATGAAGATGTGTTGAGATTAGATTTTACCACCCCTTCCTTCTCTTATACCAATCCAATATTATTTACAAAGATGCAATTATTCATATCTTGGGAGTACTCTTAAATGTAACTTTAGGTCCATTCCAACTATAGGCTAAGATCATCAAACTTCAGTATAATTCCTCTATGACTGCATGAATGAGTTACTTGCATTAGGATTAGGACTTTATAACCAATTAGAGCCTTAGATATATTCCTAGCATCTAAAAGCATGAGGAGAATTAGTTGGACCACAACTTGGAACCAATTCCTACTCAATCCCAAGTGGATGAAATAAGATGAGTGATTTTTTCATCCAACAACGAGTATAAACTAATCTACAAACATCTAAACAAAATCTTACTTTAATAAATACAATAATACCAATTAATGAGAGTTTCAAAGGGTTACATCATGACCACCACACAAGAGAGATTTAGCTCCTCATGATAGATGGAAACATTACAATGCTTTGAATAACCATCTCTCTTATGCTCTCTAAAGTTATTCAAGAAGTACAGAGAATGTGTTCCTAAAAATCTCTCTAAAAGTTCTCTCCCCAATGTCTCTCTAAAGCAGAGATTCAACTCTATTTTTATAGACTGTCTAGGGTTGTACTCAATAGTGCACATGTGGTTCAGGTGTAGAGGTTTCCTTTCTATGTGTGGGTTTGCTTTAATGGCTCAAGCTTAGGCTCATCCTCTTATGCTTAGCTCTTGAGATAACTTCTTTGAAAAGGAGTCTTTATATCTCAGGTGCAAGTTTAGATCTTGAGGTTTCTTCTCCTAAGAGGTTTGCTCTTTGTGGCTCAGCCTTAATTCTGCTGCACAGAAACTTACCAAAATTAAATCAAGATAAGAGTCAAAATTATCTTAAAATTTACTCAAACTAGTATCAATAAACTTAAGGGTTATGTATCCTCATTACACCAAGAACAAGCAAAATTTCGTTTAGTACTCCATCCCTATAGATGCATATAATAGTCCACAAAATAGATCATTTAATATAAATGTTTCTTCCATTAACACATCATATGTTTCTACATGGTTCTCCCATAGTTTTTTCAATTCATCAATCAAAGGTTGTACATTTCCAAAAGCTTTAGGATCTAGAATAAATGAAGTAAGGATCTTTCACGCACATCCAATGTGACAAGTTGAAACAACTTAAAACAACTAGTCACACACTACCTGAATTCCTCATTTTTCTAAATGGATTAAAATTGCCACTTGTTAGGTCAAATCCAACATTACATGAATCTACCACAAAAAAGTGAGATATTTCGAATCAAAATTCTTTGAGGCAGTAAAATCAACTAGATGTCTCATTTTTTCATCTTCATCAAAAGTCCTATATTTGTGTCACCTCATTTCTTCGGCAATATTAGATTATACATATAATTGTTAAGCTAAAGAAGAATAACACAACTTTCTTTGGACAACTTGTTATGCATATCTTTATATCAAGAAAAATTACAAGTTCTATATAATAAGTTATATATAATGTTGATTTCAAATAATTACCTCGAAAAAGAATCAAATCATTTATACAAACATTTGTTTTGTTTAATCAAGTCTAGTTCACAAATAATTTATTAAGTTTCAGAATAAGATCAAGGAACTTCATTTCCTTGTGCATATGTTTTGTTAATAAAGTATGAATTGAATTTTTGCATTGAAACTAAATAAACATTTTATATTTAATAATTGAATAATAAATGATAAGTTGAAATTTTCACAACCATAATATATTCTTTATTCAATATCCTCCAATAAATTATAAAATTTGGTTTTTATTTTTCATTTACTTTATTTGTGGACTAATAACTTGTTTTCTTAATTTTGTTTAACAGCATTTCCAAGATTATATGACATATTATGAATCCCATAATTAGAAGTTTGTCTATTATCATTTTTATTATATTCCTCTGTTATTCTTCGTGGAGATTATATATAATATAATTTTTTTTATTAAAGGTGATGCTTTCATATATATGGCTACTTTGAATTTATAGAGATTATTGTAACATTTTCTCCTTGGACATGTAATCTTCTTTCCTCAAAACTATTAAATATAAATTCAACAAGTTCAAGAATTCCTTTTCCATATAAAGGATGTTGTATCAATAATTTACCTTCAATGTTTTTTATTTACTTTTATACCTATATCAAAGAAACATATTATACTTTTCACATGTGAAATCGTACAAATTAAATATGTCAAACAAATCGTGAAAATCATAATAAAAAACATATAAAGTTATATAATAAATAATCAAAATACTAAAGTATTCTCTAATTTACTTTATTTTATATAGACTTATACTATTTAACTAACTTTATGTCTAATTTTAAATATATTTCTAAACATTAATTTATTTTTTGTATTCGATTAGGTCTTAGCCTTCGGCAAGACTTAGGGGTGGGCAAAAAATTCAATTTTCATGATCCAATTCACCTTTTTTCTGATCAATCCATTTAATATCTATTTTATTAAAAATTCAATCTATTTAAAATCCATTTTATTAGATTTAGATTTCAATTTGATCTACATTTTATATATTTTATGGATTGGATATGCATTCTCTAAATCTAGATTTTCAAAATGGATAATCTAAAATATTCAATCCAAATTTTCATTTTATATTTTTGGTTAGGTTAGGCTAAAGGTCGAGACAAGTTAGTCCAAATTTAGTCGTATTTGACTGAGTTGATGTGACCCTATACAAAATTTGGCTGAATTCGGTCGAATTTAGTCAAGTCGGTCCAGATCAAAATTTGGCCCAGCTGGTTGTGGATAAAATTTGGAAGTATTCGGTCGAGTTGACCCCGACCCAAATTTGACTACATTGGGCTGACTTGACCAGGAAAAAAATTGACTGTATTCGACCGAGATGACCACAACCAAAATTTAGCAGTATTTAGCCTAGTTGGCTTTGATAAAAACTCGATCGAATTCAATCGAGTTGGCCCTAATTGAGAATTGGCCGAGTCGGCCCTGGCCCAAATTTGATCGTATTCGGTTGAGACGGCATAGGATGAAATTTGGCCGTATTCAAATGAGTCATTCACAATAAAAATTTGGCCATATTCAACTGAGTCGTCCACGATCGAAATTCGGCTGAATTCAGTCGAGTTGGCTCCGGTCAAAATTCGGTCGTGTTGGCCTCGACTGAAATTTGGCCGAGTTGGTTCTGGCCTGAATTTGGTCGTAATCGCAGAGTCGTTCGCGACCGAAATTTGGTCGTATTTAGGCGAGTCAATCCCGACCTAAATTTTGTCGAATTCAGTCGAGTTGGCCATGACCAAAATTTGGTCGAGTCAGTCCTAGCCCAAATTTTGCCATATTCAGTCGAGTAAGTGCCGAACAAAATTTGATTGTATTCAACTAAGTTGGCTGTGATCGAAAATTAGTCATATTTAGCCGAGTCAGTCCCGACTTACGAATTTAGTGGAGTCAACCTTGACCAAAATTTGACTGATTAGGGCCTTGCCCAAATGTGGCCATATTTGGCCAAAATGGATATGTATTGGATCATTAAAAATCCAATCCATGATCACCCCTAGCAGGACTTTAGGCCGAGTACCTATCAACCCCTTTCAAGCAAAGTAAATCCCAAGACTGCAACAAAATATTCATACAAGAAGGTCTTTTTGACATACCCTCAAGGTCTATTGCTAGTTAGTTCTCTACAAAATCCTAAAAAAAGTGCATACCTACTCCGTTAGGATAAACCTAGGGTAATAGAATATCTTGTGGCAGGGTACTTACCGATAGACTGAAAAGTATTCGGCCTCATATTGTAAACAAAACTTAGTAAAAGTAAGTTTAAAACTCAATAAGATCACCTAACAATTGGGTCTTTAAGAATCAGGTCCAGAAAGCCCATAACTTGGTTCAAACCCACGATAAGGTCAAAACCACACGAGATGCCAAGTAATAATCATTAGAATATTAGTATAAATACATTTGGACCTAGGTAATTCACTCACTTTTTACTTAATTGCTAATTCTACAGATTTGGCTATTGAAGAAAAACCCTACGTTAACTTGAGCATTGAAGTATCTTTTACAAGTACATCCTCATTTTTCACCTTAAGTAGGATGAGAACTCATAAGATGACTACTATCTTCAAATGAGAAATTCCTTATAAGTCCTAAAACCTTTACGAAGTATTATCTCTATAGTGTAAGAACAATTTTTATTTTCAATCTATTCTATATTGTTAATATTTTTATTATATTTATGCAAGGTTTGTTATGTTTAGTTACATAATAAATGTTTACACTTCTTAGTTGATAAAATAACAATTAACAATTTTCGATTAGATATTTAACCTTCTGAATTAAATATTAAATTTAATAAATTATTAAATTTAATTAAATATACCAGATACTACTTTTAGTAAATTAAAAATTGAATCTTATTAAATATTAAAAACAATTAAAAAATAAATAAATCTTACGAAGTTGTTAATAAAATATTTGATTTACTAAAAGTTATATTTGATTAAGATATGATGATTCAGATAAGATTTATTGATAAAGTTGTCACCATTCTTGAGTTATAAATACCATTCAAGTTTCTCCATATTGTTGCACACTTTTTTTCATTCTCTTGACTTCATATTTGTGTGGTGATATCAATATATCTTCAAAGTATTTTTCTTAAAGCAAACAACATGGTTACATCACTTGTGCTAATGGTTTTGGCTTTTATGGTTATGCTGCTAGCAATAACCTTTGTTCAAAGTGTTATAAAGATTATCTCGCCAAATCAAAGGGTTGTGCGTATAGAATATGAAACGAGAGGCGAGAGTTTTTATTTGGAGATATCATCATCATGTACTTCTGAGAGTGAAAGTTCTACCATTGTTGACATAATTTCTCTTTCTGCCACAAATTCTAAAGCAACAAGTGAGAAGGAGAGATAGAGATGAAGAGTTGCAATAAGAAGATTGGGTTAATAGGGTTTCAATGCCGTTGTGGAGATGTTTTCTGTGAAACACACATATATCCAGAGATAATTGCATGTAAACTAAAAAATAGGGTTTAACATTAGTTTTTTTTATTTAGAATTAATACATATAGATTATAAGAATATATAGGATTTTGGTTCGAATTCATCATTATATGTAAATGTTGGTATTATGAATAAAAAGGTTAATATTCACAATTATGTTATTAAACCTATTATTTTTCATAATTCAGTTTTATATTGATAGAAAAAGCATGAATATATCGTTTCTTTTTATCTTGGCTTTATTTGGCTTAAAAAATGCATTTTTTTTAATGTAAGTCAAAATAATATTTATAATCTATAATTATATATCTATAATCTATAACAATATATAAAGGGAATTCCCCTTTTTGTGTCCACTTTTCAAAATATCGATTTTACCCTTTAAATATAACAATTTATTAAATTTTTAAAAATTGACCGTTACTTTTACAAACTTTTTATAAAATCAAATGTCTCTACTTCTTCTCTTCTTCTTTATTTATCAATGATTATTCTTTTATTTGTTTTGATATATTTCACTTTATTTTTAATAAATATAATTTTAATATATATATTAACTTAATAACATTATAATATCACGCATATTTAAAAAATGCATAAACACAGGCGCGATAGCGCCTGTGTTACGCTAGTTATATATAAAATGAATTCTTTCTTTTGTGTACTAATTACTTATTTCTAATTTATCTTTTATAATATAATTCTTTTATAATATCTTTTTTTCATATTTTTATATAAAGTTATTGGTCCCTTATTATTGTTTGATTCAATTTAATTCATTCATTAACGGTTATTTTCTCTTCTTTCCATTTATTTATCTTTGTTCTTAATAAATATAAATTTACTTTACATATTAATTCAATAATATTACAATATCATTATCTATTAATATAATATTATATATATATATATATATATATATATATATATATATATATATATATATATATATATATATATAAAATTAATGCGTATGCATAGATGCTTTGTGTTTACTAGTCTATTATATATTAAGAAAAGAAGATACTAGTATTTTTGTTTTATTTATTTTATATTTATTATTTATGGTTTCAACTATAATATAAATTATAAGTAATATTGTTATATTTGATATTATTATATTTTTATTATTATTTATAATTATTACTAATATTATTATTATAAATTTTATTAAAAATAATATTACAATTATTATTATTATTAGATATTATTATAATATTTATTAATATTACTATTTTTATTAATATTATTAGTAGTAAAAGGATTAATATTTTTATAATTAGAATTATTAGTAAAACTAATATATAATATATTGTTATTATTATTATTATTATCACGTACTTTTACTAATTATCGTTATAATTATTAGTAAAATTTATTAATATAGTTATTGTTATTATTAAATTTATTAATATTATTAAAAGTTGTAAAATAATAATAATTATTATTAACAATATTAATATATAATGTATTAATATTATTGATATTGTTGTTGTTATTTTTAAGAATATTAATATATAATTATTATTTTTATTATTATTGTTGTTATTATTTTTTATAGTATTGTTATTATTATAACTGATTTTTTGTAAAAAAAAGTTGTACTAAATATTTTTATTAAATAAATTTTTAATCTTTTAAAAAAAATATAATTTTTATTAATATTTTTAATAGATAAATATATATTTTTAAATTCATTTAAATAAATATAATATCAATTATATTATTTTTCTAAAACAAAAAACAAAAAAAATCATGGGTCAACTACTTTAATTTTTTTTTTTAGTTTTGTTGCCGATTTTATTTATACCTGTATATAAAGGATTCTTCTCTTTGATGTTTACATTTATTTTTCGAATTTATCCTCTAAATACAAGTTTTTAAAATGGAAATAAATTTTTTTTATCAATTTATTATTTTTTTAATTATAAAACTACTATAAAATAAATAAAAAATATTTACAATAAAGTTATAAAAATATTTATATTTAATTTCATATCTATAATAATAATAGTTTTAAATTTTTTAATATCATAAAAAATCATAAAGAAAGGTAAAGACTCAAGCGCATGACAATGTGTTTTTACTAGTCATTATATAAAGAGATACATAAAAGTATACACCAAATTTGGTGTATATTTTTACTTTTTTTATTTTACCCTTAATATAATTTTCAATTTATTTGTTAAAGATAATTGTATAAAACTATCACTGATTTTTCTTTTCTTTTTGGTTTCAAGGCTCACTTACAGATACTTCTTACTTTCATTGTATTTGGTTTTTTTTTTCAAGTTATCACTTTTTTTTTAATTTTATTATTCACTATTGTTCACATAAGTAAAATGAAATTAAACTTCAGTGAAATTAAATAGCAGTGAAAAAGTACCAAGAATTGCTAAGATGAATGATAGTTTAAAAGTTAAGTGTGAAGGAACTATCGATCCATAGCCAAAAGACAAAAGGCGGTTACGAAAAAAATGTTCAACTTTAAAATTTGGATTAAAATTTTTACTAAAAAATTATCTATATTTTATGTTCTAATTCTTTGCTATTTATTGTACTTTCAAATTAGAATTAAATTTTTACTAAAAAATATTTATATTTTATTTGGTAATACTTTCGTAACTCACATTTTTACACCTTTATAATTTATTTTACTAATTTAAAACTTTTCACATTTTTATTTTATGTGCTCATAATTTTGGAGCTCCAAAAAATTATATTTACTTTTAATAATTTCATTAGTTACTCACTATTTTTAGACATGTGTAACAACTTATTTTACTGCTTATGAATCAAATTAATTGAATTTGGAAAATTACAATAACAGAATATTTAACACTACAAGAAATTTGATCATTATCTATATCCAGAATTTGTAGATAATGACATATTTTCGTAGGTAATTTAATATTATCTACGAAGGCTATTTCGTAGGTAATAAGTTCGTAGGTAACATTATCTACGAAAATTGCATTCGTAGATAATTTCATCTACGAACATTACCTACAAAAACATTCATGGAAAAGAGATACTTCTCGGTATGTAAGTTATCTACGAAATCTTTCGTAGATAATTTATCCACGAAAATTTTCGTAAATAACTTATAAAAATTTTTGTAAATAATTTACCTACAAAAATATTCGTAAATAACTTTTATATATATATATATATATATATATATATATATATAAAATGAAACATGTTCTAGATGCTCATAAGCACACTTTCAAAAGCTCTATTTCTTATACAATCTCAATGCTCAATGTGCTACCAAATATATTAATTTATACTAATTAACCAATACAATAAATTAGCTCCATATATGGAAACCCCTTCCAAAAGTTGCTGTCCAAAACTTGCAGCATGCATGACATAGCACCAAACACAACCCTCTCTACTCCTTAGGCCCTTCTTTGCCTATTCTTAAGGATCCTAATTAATTAACAACAAAAAGACAAGTTAAAGTCAAGAATATATATATTGAACTAGTTTAATCAATTATCAAGATTTAAATTTAATTCAGTTAATAGTTACCTGATCACTAATTGCTTTCCTCTTCAACCAATTTTCGTTCAACAACTGTATAACAAAAAATTAAATAAAATAAGAATTTGACTAAAAATACAAGTAAATCAGAGAAACTCGGTGGTTTAATTCCTCTCAGAGAATAAATAACAATAAATCAATGCATGCATTTATGGCACACTTTAGCAACCACCACACATCCATTAAATAATGTGCAAGAGCCCAGCCTCATAACAATACCAAATGGATCAACTTACCATCATACCCTAAAAAAAGTGAGATTCCTTCATCTTCAACTTCCCCCTCCCTTTTTCTCATATGTTTCTTTGTCTCTCATGGGATCATAGTTTTAAGTTTCTGCCTTATTTTAAAATCTTCATGCTCACTACTTCTCACTTTTATGTTTGTGCACTTCTTCAACTTCAGTCTTGATTCCATCATAAAAACCTGCACTGGCCACTTTTATGACTAGTGCCACCATCAAAGTTTAGCCTTAATGCCACTAAATATTACACTCTTTATAAAAAACCCTTACCATCAAAGTCTAATATAATACACTCTTTAATATTATTTTCTAAAACACCTTTTTGAATAAAATTCAAATTTTCACATAGCTTAATCATATATTGTAAGTATAACATTAGTATTTGATTTAATAGATTAGAGATAATTTCTGTCGAGATAAAATTCATATGGTTATCAAATTATTGACACTTTCTAACAAATTCATAATATGTTGGATATGTTGATTCCAATTTTAGATCCTCGTGCACCATATATTCAACTTTTTTTATTTCGATTGTTATGCTTCTAATTTCATCATCACGATTAGTGTTCAACATTTTATATTTTAATTTCATCATCACAAAAATTGCACTATGAAGGGTTTACAGTTTTGGTCCGTAAAAAGTTGTATGAAGGTTTGTAATTTTTGCCCGAAAAATTGCCCTTTGGTTGATAATGTCAGGTTTATAAGGAGGGGTATCACTGGGGAGATACAATACCAATGAGACCTGAGCCAAACCATATAAGGCACTAACACCACTCTCAACCCAAAACCTTAAGGCAATGGCTTTATGGGTCTTTATTCTTATATAGTGCTCTACTTTCTCATTTCTGGTCAATGTGGGACTTAGACTCACACTTGGATTCCTAACAGATAATACTTCTTGTTGAGTGTTTGTGGATGTAGGCCTTGAGGTGTCGAACCACGTTAAATTTCTAGTGTGCTTTTATTTATTTCTTTGCTCTTATTTGTGGGTGTGCTTCCGCTTGAAAAGATTATTATTTTTAGTGCATGATTTCCCAACATTGGTATCAGAGCTGAGGTTCTGGCAAAGGATTTCTAATCAAGGGAGGAAGAGCTGTAATTTGTCATTCTGACCAGAATCAGCATCCTTTGAAGATAATGGAGTTCATGTGTGGCGAGATGCTCTTAGATCTACGAAGGAGGTTGCAAATGGTGCTCATGTGGCCAAATGAGTGATGTACAATGAAGATCTTATTTGTGTGAGTCGTGGTTTGCGACATATGCGTGGAGGAAGTGCTTTGTGGCTTACAGATTTGCTCTGGTTGTTGCGTCTGGTGGACTGCGATGTTTGGTAACGTTGGATCTGCATGGTAAGGGTGGAGCTCGAGATCTCCAAAAGTGGTGTTTTACATGGCTAACGCGATGCTTCGTCAACAACGGATGTTGCGTCGTTGTGTTGTGGCAGTGTCGTGGCTTGACCAAGGTGGCGTTATGATGTATTCCCCTTGAGTATCAATGAATTGTTAGTGACAAAGATGTGGAAGTTGTCGACAACGAGTCTGATGTGCAAGGTGGTGAGGGTCGATGATGGGGAAAGATTTTCATCGTCAGTTAGTCCGTGCAGATCACCAGTGACAAGAGTTGTTCAAGTAGATATGTTGGATCACTAGTAGCAAGAGTGGTTCAATCATATCTGTTGGTGGTGTGTCAAATGTTTGTTCCATAGCATGTGAGACTTTTGGTGAAGGGAGGATATGTTGGTTCTCAAGTGAGTATTCGCAAAGTCCCACATCGAGTAATATGAAGAAGAGAGTAGTAGAAAAATACTATAAAAGTAAAGAGTTGGTTTTGGAGTTATCAGCACTATGAAGGGTTTGCAATTTTGGTCCACAAAAATTGCACTATGAAGGGTTTACAGTTTTGGTCCATAAAAAATTTTATGAAGGTTTGCAATTTTTGCCCGAAAAATTGCACTTGGGTGATAATACTTCTTGTTGAGTGTTTGTGGATGTAGGCCTTGAGGTGTCGAACCACATTAAATTTCTAGTGTGCTTTTATTTATTTCTCTGCTCTTATTTGTGGATGTGCTTCCGCTTGAAGAGATTATTATTTTTAGTGTGTGATTTGCCAAATATATATATATATATATATATATAAATGTTTTTACTTTTTTAAATATATTTATTCTTTAGCTTTTCTTTTTAAAAGATGGCAATAAATGAGTGTACCCAAATAAACTAATATTCTTTTGCAGCAATGCATAAAGACCATAGACCACTTATAAGCAAAATGTAAATGATTCCTTCAGTTCTTCGAATAGATTCATACTTAGTTAGGTGGGTTAATAGCCAATATATAAGTTATCAGTTCAAAGGCTGGACCTAACTAATTGGAAGATCAAATTTTCGTCCAACTAATTAATCCATTCATTTCAACTTACTAAACTTAAGATAAATATTTGACTAATAAATGTGTACCAAATATAAATGTGTAATAAATGTGTACTAAATATTAACCAACACAAGTCCTATCATTTAAATTGATTAAAAGTCGACAATTTTGTATCCAACTTAAAAGAGTAGTTGAATGCAAACTTACACATAAATAAGGCCATTAAATTGAATTGATGATAATGGAAAGGTTGAGGTTTTAGAAGCCATTGAATTCTTCCTTAAAGAACAGATTGGTGGCCATCCCATAACTTGCGCCCTTATTCAAAACAACAACAAATTACACAATGATAGTCACCAATTTGACAAAGGAATATATACGAAGTTCAGATATGTATTCTGTCTAGGGTGAATTTTTTTTTTTTTTCAGTAACAAGAAGAATAGAAAATGATATTTAGAGAAGTGAAATCTCAATCATATACCAAAACCAAAAATTACAGACATCCAACCAAAACATCCAAGAAAAGTTATGGAACAACCAAAGTAGCTATAAGATGATTATTAACTTAGAAAGAATATCCTCTGAATTATATAGAAGACAAAAAATAGCACTTCCTTTTAAGCTAGAGACCAACAACATGTTAAGTTTGTTCATTTCAGACCATTTTCTTATTGAATAACAAAAGAAAAGTTTAATCCTAGTAGATGGAATAAATTCAGACTACATGGATCATGCAACTCTAACTAACATGGCAAAAAAACACGTTAGAAACCAAAGCTTGAGGATAAATTCCAATTGACTACAATAGAAAAATAAGAAAGAAAGAAAAAAAATCTTTTATCCACTTACCTAATACCAAAAGAAACTTCTTGAATCCACCTTATTGAAAACATAAAGAGAAACTATAAACACTAAACAAAGACAACATAAAACAGTGAAATAATTTAATAAAGTCTGAGCCAACATCAACAAATTTAGATAAAATAAAACAAAAAAAGAAACAATGCAACAAACAAGAAGAAAAAAATATTAAGCAGCACACACACACACACACTTATCTAATAGTTAATAGCAAGAAATAAGGATAAAATAAAATATAAACTTCGCAGCTGGAGTAGAAATCAGTGGTTTCCTTCTCGACCTTGTCTTGCATCTCGCGAAGTGCTGCCGCTTTCTCTTCCATCTCTTTAAATCGGTGCTTCATCTCGTCGAGCTCCTTGACAGTGGTGTCATCGTCGTTTGAGCGCAAAATCGTTGAGTAGTTCATGAAGGGGCGAGGATTCGAATGTGTCGTGAGAGTAGCTTTAAGGAACTGCAAGCGTGCGTGGTGGAAGGCTCTAGAGGGCCTCACACTTTCTAATCTGAAGGAACGAAAGAAGTGCGAAGTGCGGGAGATAGCAGATTGTTTCGCAGCGGCTAAGGAGAAGTGTGTTGGCTTTGACGAGGAGAAGTGTTTGGTTATGCGAGGATTAGGGTTGCGAAAAGGTTTTTAAGTTCAAGGATGTTAGGCAGTTGATTTGTTTGGGATCGATGCCTATGAGTGGAGGAACATGTGGTTGATGAATCAAATGGGTCTGATTGGTGGTGATTTGGTAATGAAGAAATGGAAGGATGGTGAGTTGCTTGAACCTGATGACTATGTGTAATTCATTTTGGGTGAATGACGAGTCACCTATCAATAACATATTATTTAATTAAAAAAATTATAGTTTTTATCTACGAACCTTTATTTTGTATGTACCTTTTTTTTAAAATAATTTATATATTTTTTTATAGTATTTATTTTCTATACTCCTTTTCGTAGGTAATATTTCGTACGAAAAATTTTCGTTAAAGCCTATTATATTGCTCTACGAAATTTTGTATGTAATTTTATTTTGTAGTTATTTATGAATGTTAATGTTATCTACGAAATTTATTCATAGATAAAACGAAATTATTTATGAAAAATATTTCGTGGATAATTTCTCGTAAATAATAGACCATTTTCTTGTAGTGTAAAGATAAGTACATACAAGCATGAGAACACTTATGTATAGTTTAATTTACAATAACATAAAATCCATATATATATATATATATATATATATATATATATATATATATATATATATATATATATATATATATATATTATAAACA
>Ga0214545_1002040_pt1 | contig 38718 bp, 14 predicted proteins | sample CNSS4metaG_FD_160064 | JGI IMG/M metagenome (GOLD analysis project Ga0214545, IMG submission 160064) | Root nodule microbial communities from cowpea collected in UCLA plant growth center, Los Angeles, California, USA - CNSS4 | ecosystem: Host-associated > Plants > Roots > Nodule | place: USA...
TATATATATATATATATATATTGTTTTTAATTTTATATTTAATAACTATTTTAAAAATTAATTATATATTTGTTATTGATTTTAATTTAAATTTCTTAAAAATTAAAAAATACGAACATAAAGTATGACAGTACATGTGTGTTCGCTAGTTATAGCTAATATCAATTAAAAATTTTACAATATTTTTGATGAAAAACAATTTTAATGTAAAGAGTGTTAGATAATATCAATTAAATATTTTACAATATTTTTGATGAAAAACAATTTTAATGTAAAGAGTGTTGCATGTAAATGCAACAATGGTCATTACAGTGTTGGGCTTTTAATGGTTTAAGACCCACTTTTATTTTAAGTTAATGAGTGAAATTTTAGTGAGTAAGGGTCCATAGTCAGCTACTTGTTTCTCAGATCCCTCGTAGCTGTTTACTCACTTCCTTCTTCCCTTCTGAGGTAGAACCTTACCTAGGGCACTTGCGAGTTCCTCCTTTGAGCTAACCAAACGTTCATCCTCCACCTCTTTAAGTTGTTCCAGGTCTAGGTCTTTTTTCATAAGGATTTTCTTCTCCTCAAGTTACCTTTCAGTTAAGGTAAGGGAAACTAGGGTTTTAACGTTTTTAAAATATCTTGCCTGTTTTTTTGTTGTATTTCATGTTTAGAATGCTTTGATGATACTTGTATGGGTATGAGAATGAATTGTCTGTGGTTTGATTATGAATTATGACTTCTATGAGTGAGCAGGTGAGAAACTTACTATTCTCGCCCAAGCGAGCAATTCTTGCCTAAGCGAGAGTAGAAAAAACTCACCTCAGTCTTTGCTCAAGTTGTTGCTCAGGCGAGGAGTTTCAGTTTTGAACGAAGAGCAATCTTGCTCAAGCGAGAAGGTCGCAAAAAACTCACAGTGCCACTATTCGAGCTCTCGCTCAGGCGAGAACACTTCTATCGCTTGAGCGAGGGCTTTTAACTTGAATGAGACTGGTGCATGGATGCGTTTCATTATTTTATTTCTATTATATAAGTTGTTTTACTTTTGTATTATGTTTTGCTTGTATTATGAGATATTTTGAACTGAAATTGATGTGCTTGGTATGAAATGAGAATGGATGTGTCAAAATATGTATATGATATGAGTTTGACGTAATTCCATGAGTCTCTTGGCAGACTTTATGGTGGTGTTTATAGGGTACCTAATGAAATAAGGATGCAAGCAAGGTTGCATCTTGACACTTTAAAGATCAGTCAGATTCACATAGAGTAGACTGGTTCAAGTGGTGAGAGTAGCAGGAGGTCTTAGTCTTTCACAGAATAATGGCCTTACATGATTATGGACTAACCTTGTGCGTGGTAGAGTGAAACCAATTGACAATGGCTTTGTAGAGCAGTAATGGCCTTCAAAAATTTTTAAATTTTTAAAAAAATATTTAAAAAATATTTTTTTAGATTGATTTTTTATAAAATATAATATTTAATATTAATAAATAATAAAATAAAAAATTAAACATAATAAAGAATAATAAAATTTATTGAAATATTTTTTTGTTCTCTTTCATCTCACGTTTCTCACTATTGAATTCATTGATAACTCTTGTATATCTTTTTTTGTTTTTTGTTTTAAACAAGAAATAGAAAGTTAAACATAGATTAATTCGTTCTCTTCTAAGATAAAAAAAAAGTAACTCTCTCCTTTCCCTTAATAATAAAATATTAGTTTGATATTTAATTTTTTTTTACCTTACGAGTTTTTTGTATATTTATTTTTTTATGAATATAAAAAGAAAAATTATGTACTATATTATTTTTCATAACCATTTCTTAAATGTGACTTGATTATCATTTTTTTAGTAATTACGTCTCTTAAATTTTTATTAGATTTTGATAAATTATTTTTTAGTCTTAATTTTTTTAAAATAGGTATATTGATGAAAAATAAAATAATAGATTCATTTATTTTAAAGTGATAAAAGGGAATATACCCTTGAAGATGAAAATAATACAATTTTACTTCTTCATCTATTTTCAAGCATGATAGAGAATATCTCTTAAGATTCAAAGAATTATATGTGAAAATTTTCATATTAATTATTTTGAATTATAGGCAGAATGTTTCATAATAATTTTTTGGAACTTATTATAAGAAAATGTTTCCAAATATGGGAATACGCATGGAAAGAGATGAAATTAGAAAAAAATTATTTAAAATAAGTTTCATATCAAATACAATTTCATAACTATAATTTTTTTAAGGAGAAACATATAAGGATTCCAATACTAAATTATATATACTTATGTAATATTAGTAATAATAATTAAATATATAAAATTTGAGTATATTATTTTGCTCCCTTCAAACTTTTTGATCAAGATCCGTCAACCATTGAGTGCAAGCAATTAGTGAATTCGATTCCATTACATATATCCGAATGATTGAGTTAGAAAGTCTTTTACTATTTACTATTACATGCTTTGCACGTGCTCCATGAATTGCATGTTTATAACCTGCTTATATATATATATATATATATATATATATATATATATATATATATATCCAAATTATTTTCACTAGCTTACCCTTTTTTTCTTTGTATGTTCCTTGTTTTATTTTTCGTTTTGCAATAATCACTAATGTTGGTGTGAGCAGATGTGAAAACTTCTGGTAATCGTGCGGAAGGTTGAGATGCTGTGGTTTAGTTAGGCTCCATGGATTTTTCCCATTGTTGATCCTTTCTTCTTAAGAACTGTGTTATTTGTAATTTATTGTTTAGTGGAGCATTCCTTTTGCCAAATTGTTTTATATTTTGTGATATGTTTATGGCATTGTTATGTGCATATGATACTTTTGTTTCAGTATATTTTAGATGACTGTAAAAAGTTAATTCTGATATACTTTATGTTGGTGTTCTATTTTATATATTATGATTTGGTGATGTTTTATTTATTAAAGATTATCTATTAAATAGGATGTCACAAATGGTAATTATTATAATCAACTATGAAATATAAATACTGAATTTTAACATTTGTAATTCCAATATTAAATTATTAATAAAATCCATTAATTTGTAATTTCATAATTTAATAAAGGGTTAAACATGTTTTTGGTCCTTCAAGTTTTAGTAAAATTTGTAATTAGTCCATCTTCGAAACTCTAGACCGATTTAGTCATTCATCTTTCATAATATGTAAATTTAGTCATTTTAACAAAATTTGTTAAGTTTATGTGACGTTACAAACACAATTTACGATAATATTTGAGCTAATATTAAAGAAAAAAAATATGTCAAAAGGTGTAAATATTTCAAATACTAATATAAAATACGCTTGAAATGTCAACTAAAATTAACAAACTTTGGTTAAAATGACTAAATTCGCACATATATAAAGATGGAGGACTAAATTAGTCTAAAGTTTCAAAGAGAGACTAATTTCAAATTTCACTTAAACTTGAGGGACCAAAACATATTTAAGCCTTTAATAAAATATTTTTTCATAATTATTAATTAAAAATAATAATAATAACACAAAAAGTTATATTCAAGACATTTCTATTCACCGTTGGATTTAATATTAAAATAATACATACATTATCTAATACATCACCAAAAAATTAACATATAAAAAAATATAATATTTTAAAAGTAAATTTATACTATTTTTTATTTTTCTAACGAGTCTTGTTTATGAAGTGATTTAGATATTACGAATGGCAAAAATACCCGCGAATAAATTTTATGGATAGTTTTTTATTCATAGGTATTTATATTTACGGGTAACGAATGTTTTAATACATGTTTATAAATGGGCCGGGTGCGGGTATCATACTATCTATATCTGTGAGTATCCGTTATTCGTAAAAAATTAAAATTAAAACTTAATTCATGTTTTATTAAGTTGAATTTAATTGAAATAAAAATTAAATTTATACTTTATTAGGTTAAATTTAATGAAAATTAAAATTTAATTAAAATTTAATTTAATTTATTTATTTATTATAACTTTATTTTAAAAAAATTATAAAATATTTTTTTTAAATATTCGTGAATATGTGAGTATCCACGTACGGTTATTTTTTAAATGGGTACCCAATGATTAAAAAACAATTAAACGGACGAGTAACGAGTGAATTTTTTTTAGAGATTGAGTTATGGATAGGCACTATCCATACTCGACCCGACCTGTTGTTATCTATATTCTAGATCCTTGCACGAATAAAGAGAATAAAGAAAAAAGTCAAGTCGGCACATCTTAAATTACAAGAATACATCCTCTTTATATACCCTTTTGAAGTAATGACTCTAACATATATTGAAATAATATATGTGACCTAAATAAAATTCTAACAATAACAATAATAATTATAATAAAAAATATATATATTATCATTGATAAATAAATTAAAAACCTAAAAATTAAATAAAACTGAATATAAACTTTTATATTAAGTAATAAATTTAGAATATTTTATCAATTTAACAACAAAGAATATGATGACAGGTACTGAAATCGAAATAATATATGATAGGGAGATACATAGAAGAAACTCATCACTATTTCTATAATATTAATAATTGAGACGAATTTGTCATTAGAAATTGGAAAAATTATAGGATTTAAGAATTACACCATCATCAGTAATGAAATTCAAAAAATATGTGTCCAATGGATCCTCCTAATGTTCGCGCCAGCCTGATGAACATAAGCTTACTTATATTGACAATTACTTGATAAATATTTGTTTTATTATTTACTAGCGCACGCATTTGTTGTGTATGATTTTTTTAATATACATGATATTATATTAGTAGGTGATCATAATGCAATGTTATTAAGTTAATATATAAAATAAAATTATATTTATTAAAAATAAAGTAAAATAAATCAAAAAAAAATGAAAGAATAAATATTGATAAATAAAGAAAAATAAAAGAGATAGACGATTTTAAAAAAAAAAAAATTGTAAAAGTAACAGTCAATTTTTAAAAATTTAATAAATAATTTTTTTAAGGGTAAAATTGGTATTTTGAAATGTGGATATGTAAGACCTAAGACAATGGTGTTTTAAAAGTGATACTTGTTTAAAAATAGTGAGACTCGTTTATTTTAATATTAAAAGGTTTTATTATAAATAGAATTGTTATAAACGAGTTTCATTATTTTAAAACACATCATCTATCTAGAAATCACTTTTCTAGAGCTCTTTGACTTCTCTCTAGAAGTTATGTCTCTCAGGTCGTCTGAGTGAAGAATCGAGACCGTAGGATTGATCCTCTCGGCGAGCTCTTCAAATTAGACCGATCAGTTTCTCCATTCGCGTAAGTTCTGCTCTCTTTTTAGTCTTTTTCTATTTTCTGTTGCATGCGAGCCCTCTTCCGCTTGCATGCGACGTTTTAATCATCAGTATGAGTCTCTGCTGATCATTGATCATAACGATATGTCCTGATCATTCTTGTGATGTTTCTATATCCTATGGAGTTAGAAACGTTGTCGTTTTTAAGGCGTTGTCGTTTATAAAGTTGTCTAAGCAAGATAACAAGTAAGGGAAGCTAACTAATTCTTCTAAATTTCGCATATAAACCATGTTTGATGAACTTGATTACATAATTGTGTACTGAATTGATGTTTGGAATGTGTCATTGGGTATATAATTGAGTGTGGGCATGAATTCTAGGTTGTTGCATGTGAGAACAAATTGGGAATCTAGTATTTTCTCCTAAGCGAGCAGCTCTCGCCTGAGCGAAAACACCAGAAACTCATCCCCTGTCTCTGCGCGAGATCTTGCCTAGGCGAGCCAGTCTCGCTTGAGCGAAAACACCAGAAACTCATCCCCTATCTCTGTGCGAGATCTTGCCTAGGCAAGCCAGTCTCGCTTGAGCGAGAGTCACTCTCGTCTAAGCGAGACAACTTAGCCTGAGCGAGAATTCACCCAGAGTTTGGGTTGTTCTCGGTTTCGAGCCTCGCTCAGGCGAGAATGACTCGCCTAAGCGAGAGAGCCTTTTCGCTTGGGCGAGACCTTCTAGCTTGGGCGGGAACCTCTACAGCTGAATGTTATTTCTCTTTTTCTAATGGATGAAGCTATGTTTAAATGTTAAAATGCGAACTTAGTTATGATATGCATGAATTGTTATGACTAGTAATATGTGTGGTGAAATTGCATGAAGTTGGAATATGAGAAGGTGTGGTTGAACTAGGATTTCAAGGGAAATTCTAAGGGGAATGTTTTAGTGCATGTAAGGACATAAGAACTCAGTTTTAGTTGGTATCATAACGCTCCAATAACCATTAAGGCTCAGATAGAGCATAACAGATTATGTCGTGAGGAGTAGCAAGAGGTCCTAGTCTTTGGACCCGATCAGTCTTAAACGCGAAGGGGACTTACCCTGAGAGTGGTTGGGTGATAACCTCTTGAGCCCAAACTCTACAGAGTTTGGGAACCGTCACAGGTGCACGTCACCAAGAGATCCAATGTCGCTTACATAATCCGGATATTGAGTCTAGAGTCATGTATATGTGTTGTGTTGTGGTGGTCTATATGATTCTGGTAATAATGAGAAAGATTGCATGATTTCTGTTTATAATTGAACTGCATGATTCCTTTAATCAAATTAGCTTATCCTTGCTTTTTGTGTTTATGCCTTGTGTTGTATGCTTCCTTTTACGATGATCACCTTTTCGGTGGGAGCATATGTGGTTGCAATGTCAGAGGCACTTATGGAGGATGAGGAATCATCGTTTTAGGTGAGAGCTTTTGCAGTGGTCATATTAAGTGTATTCTTATTAGTTTAGTGTAAGTGTATAAGTGATATATTTTTATAGTCATATCTTTTGTAAGACTGTATTAATATACCGTGTACACTGGATTATCTGTTTTGGAACTATGATGAAACTTCCTATTATTATTAGTTTTAAGCTGCTGAAATTGGGATGTTACAGGATACAACAGAGGAAATCTCTTACTATATTGTTGTAGATAAAAGTATTATTTATTAGTTTAAATATTAATATTATCATAAAATATTCATTAGTTACTTATATATATATATATAATTAAGTGAAAATGTTATTTTAATAATCTTAAAGAATACTCATTTTAATAAAATAATGTAATATTTTAAATTAAAATACGAAGATATTAAAAGATTGAGATTTTATTATTGAGTATAAAAAATATCACGGTATACAATAAATAAGTAAAGCGAAAAAGTAAAAGATTTGAAGGAATCCAAAGTTACGGAACTTGGAAAAAATTATAAGGATGCCAAATTAAATTTTAATATATAATTTTTTTAATTAAAAAAAATCTTTATTTCTTATATTTAAATCATTTTTACATTGTGATTCACATTTTTTTAATTTCTAATTGTTCTAATTTATTGAATTTAAGCAACTGAAGATGCAGTCATAAAATTTTACAAATTTTACTATATACAGCCGCGAAAAATACAAAACCGTTAAATTTTACAATTTAAAAATTATAAAAAATATAATTAGGATTTGTACCAATTTCATTAAAGAATCCTTAAAATTATAATTTGGGTTTATATTAATTTGGAAAAATCATAAATTTAATCCATATAAATCATAATAGGATTTATGAGATTGGGTTCTTCTATTTCTTTGATTTCTAATATCTTTCTCATTATATATCTTTGTCTTTCTTTTTACTCTCACATTCTTTTGATTGCTCATTGTGAAAAAATTTTAAAAAAAATTATAATCCTTTTATTAACTAATGTTCTTCCAATCAACTTTTATTTTATTTTTTAAATAATAAAAATAATATATATATATATATATATAAAAATTAATAAAATAATATATAAATATAATTTTATAATATATAAAAAATAAAATAAATAAACTATGGGGTAACCGTGACTCGCCTCCGTCACATGCAAGGTCCGTCCTTGACATACATTAACTTATTCCCAGAAAGTCATGAACGAATAATGGTTGGCGTGGGGTGTCATTCACCTCCAGTACAATGCATTTTCTGTATTCTTTCAATCTCATGTTATGGTGGTATACCTTTTCATTATCATATGCGACAGCAAGTTATGTTATAAGTTTTAATTACTAACTTTATTACTATTTTTTAGGTTTTGATTCGTTTTTCTCCTCGTTATATTTATTTATTTATTTAATTAAGTTTTTAGTTTTGTCAAAAGTTCAACGTGGTCATTTTAGTTAGATTGACATCAATATTGTATAGTTTGTCAAAATCTAAGTTTATCATTTCGTCAAAATTTAAATAATTTTTTATTGAAAAGTGTTACGTATTTAAATATGTTGGAAATAAAGTGTGAGTCAGAAGTTCCATATTGGATATAATAGACAAAGTTAAACACTATATAAAAATAAAGACTCATAACAACATTGTCTTAAAGTTTTAGTGTAAAAGTGATGTCTAAGGTCTTATATGTGTAAGACTAATGTCAAATAATCATATGGAACCACAATCTCTCAATGACCATGACTATAACCATAATCCATAAGTAAAAAATATAAAATATAAATCCAACAAAATAAGAGAAATTTTAAAGTAAAAAATGACTTAAATTTTCATACAGGACAGACTTATAATTTAATACAGGACACCTTCAAATAATATTATTACTAATTTAACGCAATGAACTATGTTAATTATTTTTTATAAAAGTAAAAACTCAATTATTATTTTTATTTAAGAAATAATAACTCAATTGTATAAAAAAATATAGAAACTAAAACAAATTAAAATTCCAAATATAAAAGCTAAATAATTAACTAAACCTATATTATAATTATTAAGTCATGTTATTGTTTGGAATAATATCTCATGTTATTATATTATACGACAACATAATATTTTATGCCATTTTCTTACTTGAGAATGAAATATTAAAAATGAATTTTTGTGAATAAAGTTTATTTATTCATATTGATCAGAAAAAAGAATAAACAAATTACGTAATGAAGGATATTTGGATTGTTATGATTACGAATCATATAAACTTTGAAAGCTTTGTCTTAAAAGAATAAAAGGACTAGATGTCATTTTAGTGCAACCAGTGAAAGAGCCTTTAAATTGTAAGGATTGGTTCACATACATGATTATATTTGTATACTCTTAGTTGGATACTCTTAATTTCTAACTTTCAATGATGATATGTCTGGATGCCCAGACTCTTGTTTTATAACTTTCAATCATGATTATAGTTTTGGAGCCTTGCGTACTTTTTTTTTTTATATTTGTATCAAAAGAAAATTAATAACAGTAATAATTATTTTAAAATAAACAATTTATTTATGAGAATTTAAAAAATCATTGTTTATTTTTCGATATAAATATATTATGTGTCATATCTTATTATTTTCAAAATAAACATATCAGCATATATGTATCGTATCTCATGCACATATTGTATATATGTATCATAGGTTATAAATATGCATAGTTAAAATGTAATATATAAATAAAAAGTTTAATAATTTAAGAAGATGAAGTAACTATATTGGGTTGATAAAAAAAATACGTCTTGAAAGTTCTACATCACCTAGAATAACTTAGGGATGAATGTTAGTGACTATATAATGAACTTTAAGTCTATCATCTTCCTTATCCAGTCAAATACATTTTAAGCTTATATTTGACTTTTCTTTTTTTGTACTTTTGTAATAGAGTGTTATGAGGTTTGAGTTTATTCTTGTTTAAAAAGTGTAAATGTATTTGGGATCAAAGAGCATGAAATAGTAATCTATGTATTCTACACATTTTCATCATTTGGACACTCTTAAGGTAATTTTTTGAGTAAAGACAGTGAGATTCTTAACTGGTGATGTGTTAATATTCTTAACTGGTGATACATTTTTTCCAACTATAACTAATCACAAATATAAAATTAATTGAAAACAAATAATATTATTTTATTATGATTTTTCTTTTTATGTTAGAATAGTAAATTATAGAAAGCAAAACTAAGATGTATATGGTAAAATATGAATAATCATGTAAAAAATAAAAAACATAAAATAAGTTGTAGTTAAAATTTCTAAACAAAAAAATGTTCAAATTTAAACAATTTAATATATATATATATATATATATATATATATATATATATATATATATATATATATATATATATAAAATATAATATATATATATATATATATATATATATATATATATATATATATATATATATATATATATATCGAAAAGTGTTGATATATGAAAATTAAATAAAAGTGACGTTGATAAGTTATATATATTACACTTTTAATAGAACCATTACTACCCTTATGACGTTTTATAGAGCATCACACTCTTATCGGTTCCTGCTGTTTTACAACTTCTTTCGTGAAAAGTTAAAACTATTTCATGTCAAATTGGTCAATTAAATAGTATTTACAGAAAAATCAAAGAAATGGACATATGTCAAATTTTAAATGGAAAAAAAAATAATAATGATGATGATAAAAATAATAATAATTATGATAATAAATTTCAATAAAAATAAAAATAAAAATAAATAAATTGTAATAACTAACCTAAACGAAATAAATTAATATTTATTAAGACCAAAAATTCAGAAAATAAAAGAAAATAATAATTAATGAATAAGGAAATATATAAAAATAATTATAAGTTTTTAAAATATAAATAAATATGATCCCACGCAAATAATATAATATTAATTAGAGTTGTCAAAATGGGTTGTCCGGCCCGGCCAAACTCGATCCACCACGGATTGGTCACTTAGTGGATCAATCCAATCCGACTCACAAAATTTGAACCTATTTCGGTCCACCACGGGTTGGTGGGTTAAACGGGTAGGCTCACTAGGTCACTTAATTACAAAAATATAATTTTTTTTTCTTAAGTCAACAATATATTTCATATCAAAATTCAAATAAACTTGAATACAATATCAATATAATTCAAAATGATGTTAAACTCCAATACAAACCAAAATAAATAAATAAAAATACAAATTACTATCTAAGATCAAAGTATTATTGTGGCTTATCCGATCTTTTATTGAATGCAATACTTTTCTCAGCAAACTAATTATATTTTTTTCCAATAATTATAGTTTTATTAGTTGAAGCTAGGTTTCCATTTGCCAACCCATCAATGTGTTTGGTTAAAAAAACAACCCATTACAAAGTCTAACATAATGTGTGTCACTGTGGGTTGGTGGGTCAACCTGGCCCACCACAGGTTCAACCCGGGTGAGCCGGGTTCTTGGTGGGCCGGATAGGTACTGAAATTTGTAAAAAAGTTTCAACCCAACCCGACCCGAATCCGTGGTAGACCGGGTTAGTCCATTTGTTCTGACCCACTTTGGCGGCTCTAATAATAACAAAATATAAAAGTAATATTATTAGTTTTCAGAAACTTGGTTAAAAACCTATTATATTTCAGAATAATCTAGAAAAAAATATAATAATATAAATATGAGATGTGTGAAAAATGGTTAGACAACAACACAAAAATCTCATATAAGGTGTCACGCTCAGGGGATATGTGTGAGATATGTGGTAGATGACTAAAAAAAAAAAAAAAAAAAAAAAAATCGACACATGTCATAAAAGCAACTATAATATTTTTGGATTTTCCCAAATACATGATATCTTAAATTTATAGTTCATAATAATAATAATAATAATAATAATAATAATAATAATAATTAATGATAATATTACTACATTAATATAGTAATAGTAATAATAATATCAATAAAATAATAATAATAATAATAATAATCTTATAACAATATTAATATTAATTATTGTCATAATAATAAAATAATAACAATAAAATAATTGTCATTATGAAAATAATGATAATAATAATATAATAATAAAATAATGTTATTGTTTTTCAAAAACTTGGTTTAAAACATATTTTATTTCAAAATAAATAAAAATAAATAATTCAATGTAATAATATAAATATGATATGTGTGAAAAAATGACTATAAAACAAAACAAAAATATCATACACGTGTCAGACCTAAGGAATGTGTGATAAATGACTATGATATCAAAAGTTGACACGTGTGATGTCACAAAAACAAGCATGGATGTCTTTTGAATTTTTCCTAATATCTTCACATTTTAATATATATATATATATATATATATATATATATATATATATATATATATATGTGAAGACTAAATTGAGATCAATGATATTGACACCGACACGTGATATTGTATTGTCATGTGACACTATTAGGAACTTGACACGTGATATTTTATTTTATTTTTTGAAAAAAATAATTAAAAATTAAAAATTTAAAAATAAAAAAACCACACACTAACATATAACACGTGATTAATGGTGGTAATAATTTATGTGGAACCTAATTGAAGAATTTTTTTCAAGAGTTAGGATGCCATTGACATTTTTTTAAAAGTGGATACTAGATCGACACACTTGTACCAAAGTGTGTACCATCCGAATAATTAACCATACAAATAAAACCTTTATAAATTGAAATGTAAAATTTAAAAACATGTTTATAATAATTTAAAATAAATACATTTATTTAAAATTTTAAAACAAAAATCTAAATAAAGTGTAATGTAAAATATAAATATAAATAAACGAACCTTTATTAAAAATATCAATTTGTATAAAAATATTATTATAACATTTATATAAATAGTTAAATTTTGTTTTAATTTAGAGAGATGAAATTGCTTAAATTTAAAAAAAATGAAATTAAATTGAGATAAAATAACAAATATAAGAACGAAATTGATATTTTTCACATGGCACTTGCGTGACAATGATTTAACACATGATTTTTTTTAAAAGTAAAAAATAGAATAAAAAATAAATAAATAATCTAAGTGCTGACTTATAACATATTAGTTAAGGACACTAATATTGTATTAACAAAAATGACTAAATTACAACATATTTTAAAAAAAATAACTAAAGTGAGAATAATGAAAATACGAAAAACTAATTAAGATTTAAAAAAAAAAACAAAACCAACAAATAATGTTTATTTCAAAAATTTCAAAAAATAGATTATAAAATGAGGGTAAAAAGTGTTTTTTTGTTACCTTTTTATTTTAGCCCTACTTTTTTTTTTAATTTCTCCCTTAACTATATTTTCCTTTTCCTTTACCTTCTTATTTTCTTTTATTTTGTCCATGTTATTTGGTTATATATTATCTTGTAGTCCAAATTGTTTTTTTTAACACTTTTTGTTTGTCCTGGCCCAATTCTATTTTTTAACATCCTCACCCCTTCTCCATCACCTTTTACACCCCTCTAAAATTCTTCAAATCACCCGTTGTCACATGTCACATGTTTGCTCTCTCAACATTCCGGCTGATTATTTCTTAACAATTGAGTTACTAATTATTTTTTATCGAGAACAATTATTTTAACATGTATATATAAGTTATTATTAAATTTAGTAACTTATTTATTAATTTGGTTTCAAATTGAAAGCATAAAATTATATCGTTTTAAAGAATTGAGGTACTAAATTGAACCAAAAATTTAAATAGATGAGTAAATTGAAAATAATTATTACCCCTGTCACATGTCATGATGGTAAGTTATCACGTGGCACAACGGTAAACTACAGTTTATAAATTTAAAAAATTAAAAATTAAAAATTTTACAGTTTAACACTTGTCCTATACAGACACGGTATTAACTCCAATCTAACGGAGATGACAAAATTGAATTCTTTTAGATAACTTAAGTACTAAATTGAACAAAACGAACTTACGAAGACCAATTTGAACTTAACAAACAAAATGGATACCAAATTAGTAATTATACCGATATATAATAATTATTTTAAAAATTATGGGGTGCAGAGAGCAAATCCCCGTTTTTACATTGTTGTTTTCTAATCCGTTATCTTGACATAGCCCAGTTCGCAACGTGAGAAGAAATATATTTCTCCTTCGTGTCTTGGGTTTGTTCTTATTCTTGTCCGGCTTTTTCTCGTGTTCTTCATCAATGAGTAAGTTTCATTGTTTTTTCTTGGCCTGAATTTGTTCCTCTGTTTCGTTTCATTTCAATTTTTCACCTCTGTGCCCTGTTCTTACATTTTTTTTTTGTTTATGGTGCGCCTTTTGATTTTAGTTATTTGTGTTCTGCCTCTGTTAATTATTGGTCTGTGGTCGTTCTTCTAGCACTTGTATCATTTTTAGTTCTACCGAAATTCAGAAATTTGTATTATTCTTTTATGTTTTTCTCATTTCAATACGTAATAGAATTTTAAAATAAGAAGGGTGTTCCTCTTTCCCGTTTTGTGAGACGTAATGGAATTTGAAATTAAATGTTAGAAGATGACGAAAAGAGGTATAGTGGAGGTGTATGGGTTAGAGAGAAAAGAGGACGAGGTAGGGTTTAGGGGGAAGAGGCTGCAGATTTTCATGTTCTGCAGAAAGGGGAAATTGATTTGTTTTTTTGAACTTTGTTATTTGCACCCTTATGGTACTGTTTACACCCTTGCAGTATTATCTACGACTCTGACATCTTATTGGTAAGATTTGGGAGGAAATAAAATTTGAACTAATCATGTTTTGTTGAGTTAGATTTGTTCGGATTAAAAAAAAAACAATTCAAAATTCAATCCAAGCCAACCCAATCAAGAAAATATTGGTTCGGTTAGGATCAAATGCATCTAATCACAAAAGTATACGAAATTTTGTTTTAAGAAAAAGAAAATTACGTAATGCGATCAAAAGATTCTACGTGCTCGGGATCTTGATAACCTTGGTCTGGATAAACTTGCCGAAAGCATAGTGTACTTGAATTTGATTGAATGCTAAATAAATTTATTGAAGGAAAATGAGTGAGCTCTTAACAACTTTGTCGAAGAAGATTGAGGTGGATACCATCATCAGAGACACCTTCGATAAGGTTGTGGTCCTCCGTTTTGGTCGTGCCTCTGACCTTACCTGTCTCCAGCAAGATCACATTGTATGTTTATCTTCCTGTATCTCTTCAGTACATTTTAATTTTGTTGTTTCTTTTTCAAAATCATTTTCTTTTCTTAAATTTCACTCTTTTCCAAACCGTAGTTTCTCGTTGGTACAGCTTTCTAAGGCCGCGAGGGATGTGTCTAAGTTTGCAACTGTGGCGTTGGTTGACGTTGACTCCGAGGACATTCAGGTCTATGTCAAGTATTTTGACATCACTTTGATACCATCTACGGTGTTTTTTTTCAATGCCCATCACATGAAAATGGATTATGGGTATGGTCCCTACTCTTTTGCTCTTTAGCTTCGATGCTCCCATCCCGTTTGAGTTTTATCCATGGTTGGTTCATTTAATTAGTGATAGATGATTTACTTATGAATAACATTCCCATTGAAAGGTATTTCTTGAAACAGAAATTTTCCTCAATTTTAAAGAGTGACGAAATTTTCATTTTATTATCAGTGTTGTTGATTTGAAAGTTCTTGGTATTGAATCTGAAGATGGTTAGTGAAGTTTTGTAAGAGATGGATTAGTTGGTGTAAATGTACTGTTTTTTTGTTTTGTAGCTTTTTTCTGTAAAGGTTGGAACTTGGAAAAGTGTTCTAGTGGTAAAGTATCGTGCTCTTGTAATTTCAGTTTTACAAAACAGAGATTCAGCCATCCTTCATAATTGGGTTGTTTTATCTTGTATGATGATTTGTATCAATTATTTTTGAGCAATTCTTTTGACACGTTTGTTACTACATGTAGGACTGCTGATCATACTAAATGGGTTGGTGCTTTTCTCTCAAAACAAGACTTCATTGATGTTGTCGAGGTTTATACTCTTATTTATAATTAAATGCTTAATGTCATTTATTCACTTTTATCTCTTATCTGTATGCACGATTATATTTTTAACCAACCAAGATTACGAATTAGAAGTATGCTTTTACTAACAAATATTTTTAACTTTCTAATTCTTTCCTACGTTGATCTGTAACATTGGCTTCATATTTTTTAATTTGAAAATATCATAAGAGCTCATTTGAACTTTTTAATGAGAAAAATTATAATTGATAGCTAGTCTGAAGTTATTGAAAGGACGTGTAGATCGAAGACCCTTTTGGAGGGAGGTCAAACTCCCGAATGCTTAAAATTGACTTACTGGATTGTATGAGCACTGTCATTTGTCAGGCTGTTTTTTCCCCCTTCTGCTAACTGTAATTTTTTTTTAATGTTTAGCCAATTGTAAATAGTTTTCAATTTTCAAGTATTTGATAGCTAGTCTGAAGTTATTGAAAGGACGTGTAGATCGAAGACCCTTTTGGAGGGAGGTCAAACTCCCGAATGCTTAAAATTGACTTACTGGATTGTATGAGCACTGTCATTTGTCAGGCTGTTTTTTCCCCCTTCTGCTAACTGTAATTTTTTTTTAATGTTTAGCCAATTGTAAATAGTTTTCAATTTTCAAGTATTTGATATTTTTCTTTTTTTTCCCTTGTCCTTTCTCTCTTGTCTTAATAGTTGGGTAGGAGACCGATAATTGTATATCTTAAGCTCAATTTTGGTGTTAGGTTAGCTTCTAGATTAATTTACCCTCTTTTGGTGTTTGAACTTGTAGCTTCTAGATTAATAGTTTTGTTATAGATAACTTTTCCCGTTCTTTTCTTTATAAATCCTTCAATATATGAGTCCTTTCCTTACCAGAGACGGACCAGAGCCATCCTTCTGCTTTATTCTAATGAAAATGAATAAAAAACTGATAAAGAAAAAAACAGTAAAGGTTTAATAAACGAAATAAACCCACTAGACTATTAAGGCGAGGAAAAGTGGTTCTCTTCTCTCAACTGATAGAAAATGGGAGTTTTTGTTTTGTCATGTTAGTTAAATATTTAAAATTTTAGATCTTCCCAGCTGTTAGCTAGCTCTTGGAGCTGTCCAAGATAAATTGAGTACATCTTTCTTTGGCTGACAATTAGGCCTTGTTTGTTTATTGTTTCCAAAAGCTCTTTCTGTTCTCTAAAATTTGTCTCTAAGCACATTTGGCAGTGATCAACTGAAGCACAGTGATCTTTAACCTAGCGGCCTTCACTGTAGCCTCTGGCACCAACTTGGTGTGCATTTTATCCCAGAGCTAACTTCTATAACTGTTTGTTAATTTACAAGTTAATTTGGTGAAGCTGAGTTAGTGTCTAAACACAGATTCTAAGATGTTTTAGGACCTCTCTGGATGAGCTTCTTTTATAAGAACTTTTGAGAGAAAAATAGGAAGGAAAAAAATGAAATTGACTTTTTCATAAGTTAAAATTGGTTTATGCATACGGTAGTTTGTAGAAACTACTATCTTATGCAACTTCTTCAAATTTCTATTTTTAATTTGTACACAAGTTAATTTTAGTTCATAGAAAATTCAAGTTCATTTTCTATTTTTTTTCTCTTAAAATCCTTATGGAAAAACTCATCTGAACGTACTTTGCAGAAACTTATCTTAAGCGGTTGAAGCAAACAGAAAAAAAAGGTGAATAATTGTTTTTGAAGCACTTTGGAAAACTAAAATAGATTTTGAATGAGAAACCGGTTCCTTCATCGCCTTTGTAGTATGAGATCGTTTATGAAAACAATTTTTGACACGAAAATGTTATAAGGGAGAACTAAAAGGGCCCTTAAACTTCAGTATTCTAATAGAGTTTTTTTCTTTTTTGTTTCTTTTTCAATAGTATTATATGTAAAATTCTCAAAATCTGGATGTCTTTGCTTTTGAGGTATTGATCATCGTTATTCACGAAACTGTTTATATATTCCTGCAGGCAATATTCAGGGGAGCAATGAAGGGAAAGCTAATTGTTAATTCTCCTCTCCCGCCTGAACGTATACCAAAATTTCAGATATTATACAAGGATGTCTGAAATTTGAAATCAATCCTTCAATCTCTTCCTTCTGTAAGGGTATTTGAAATTTCCGATGCGTAAATTGAAAATTTCAAATACCTTTTTATCTCTTTTCCTTTTGTATGTACTGATTTGTATAGATGAGCTTCTGCATCTTGGCTGGTAAATGAAAGTAGGATCACCTTATGTTAATGAAGAAGTTGGTGAAGGAAGGACTATACCGTCTGGAATGACATTGGTGAAGTTAAAAGGTATAAGATACTACCAAAGTCAACTATGGATTATAGATCAAGTGTAGCTTTTGTTTTTGTTTTAATTAAGATCACTTTACATACCTATTTAGGAATGAAGAAAGTTACTGACTGATGGATTATTGAAGCATCGAATTAGATCAACTTGATTAGGTGAGATTAAGTAATTTTTTATCAGAGTAATTTGATTAGAATTAAGAGAATTGAAATTAAACTAATTTAAAAAAAAAAATCAATGTGAGGTTTCCTTTTTTTTTTATTTATCAATGTTTTAATATATTTATTTTTATGTTTATTATTATTTTTATTTAATTTCATGGATGTTTACAAAATAACTCGAGAGAAAAGTGTTTACCCAGACTTCATTTTATGATATGTAACCACTTTGTTACATTCTCTAGAATAAACTTTTAATCCACAAAACAAATAGAGTAAGTTATCCACGTTTTATGTATTAATGTATTAGTATATAAAAAGTTTTCTATTAACAATTCAAATATGGCTCATTTTTGCATTTTGCAACTAGTTTTGTTTAGATATTAAAATCATTACCTTCTCAATTGGAGATGTTAAAAAGTGCAAAATCAGAGATAATCGCCCTTGACTTTTTGTGTGTGCTGAGCAAATATCTATATGTTCTATACTACCTATCACTTTCCTTATGTGCTTAGTGTCACATGCGTCCGTGTTTGTGTATTATTTTTTTATCATAGTAAAAAATAATGAAATTAATAATAATATTTTTATTATTATATTTATAAAATTAAATATAATAATTTTATAATTTAAATGTAAAATTTATTTATTTTATAGATAATATTTTAATTAAAAAGTTATTAAATTAAAAAAATGTCAAATTGAGAAAAGCTGTTAATATAAAAAAGAAATTGGTAAAATAATAATTTTAATTTAACAACTTTTATTTAAGAATAAAATTAGAAAGAAAATATGGATACTAAAAGTAAAAGTAGATTATTTTGTAATAGGGAAAAAAAAATTGATAAAAGAGAAGTGTTTCCCACTCTTTCTGATTGAATCTGCACTCAACCCAAATTTGGCAATCCACTCACTAAGGTATTTCTTTTAACACCATGTTTACCCCCGTCATGTGAAAAAAAAAAAGGGTTAAAATTATTCATGGATTGGAAACATTTCAATATAATTTGCAAAATTTATTACATATTTTAAATTCAAAACTCAATAATATATTATGAATGACACAATTCAGGAACATATTGTATAATCTATAATATATATATTTTTTAAATATATATTTTAGATTGAATAATTCAAATTGTATTTTGGATTTCTAAAATACACTTTGTATTGTAATTTTATATTACAAATTTTGAAAATATATTTTGGATTTAGTATCTTGAAAATGCATTATGGATATCTAAAAATTATATTTTAGATTATATAATTTATAATACATTTTAAGATTATATAATTTAAAATAAATTCTAAATTACATAATCCGAAAACATATTCTGTATTTCTTACTTCGGAAATGTTTATATAATGTGATTTAAAATATATTTATGTACTACGAAATTTAAAATACTTTTTGTAAATGTATTTTTAGTTCTGAAAATATATTATTAACCCAAGAACGTGTTTAATTCTACAAATTGAAAACTTAAATCATGGACATTTTAGACATTTTAAACACTGCCCCAGAGGCGCCCAAAAAATTGGGTGTGCAAAAGTAATTATTCACTAAACTACCCTCCTCTAAAAAGAAAAAGAAAAAGCTAGATTCACTAACCTTAAAAACCAATTAGAAGGGCCCAATATAACATCTTCATATACATTTGTTTTTAAGGACAAAAATGTTCACGATCTGATAATCTAATGTTTGATAAATCAACGTTGTGTGTGCTTGTTCGAGAGACAAGGAGCAACTAAGTCAAGGAACATTCTTGCTTTACATCGTGTTGTGGTTTCGTTCTAGATTCTTTTTCTTGAACTGTCACGTTATGGGTGTCATGATTAGAACTGGAATTTGAAGAACATGATTAATTCTAATGCCAATGGAATATGTAATAATTTAATAGATAAGCATCACCAAAATGCAGATCCAATCCAAAACTTTGAACTCTTCATCAATTGCTTGCATTTTTTTTAATTAATTGTAGAATTATTCTAAATTTGCCACTTGATTTTAATTTTTCACCAGTATCTCTTACAAAACACAATTTGACTCGAATTAAGAACTCAACGTGGTCACTTCTTCAAACAAAACCCAATTTGTCACTATGAGGGAGACTTTAGTTCAGAACCAATACTTTACTTGTATATTACTTCAACCATTTTTTAAATTATTCATTTCCAAGAACAATAATGAAAAAGAAAAATTATATACATTCAAATTGCTCCAAGTGCTAAAAATTAAGGCCCAATGTCTACACAGCCTGTATTATTATTTATAAAATAGTGACAACTCATGAGATGGGATTAAATTATAATTAAAATTATATGACTAACGTGTCAAATTATGCTTTACAAGAACCAGCTCTACATATTTGGCTATCTGGCACCATACAATATCATAGTCACAAAAGCAGATTAAATATTTAAATGCATTAGGTTCTCTCAATACCCTTTTACTTAATTTAATTAGGTGATTAATTATGTTTTAACATTATGAGAGTGAACTTTTTCCCTGCAGATGTCAATATGGGTTTTAATATGTGAATTAATCCAGTTCATCATGGGTTTGAATAAGGTTGAGTTGAGAAAAAAATTAGTTTTTCTAAAAGTGGGTTGAACCGAATCCAGCTCACTTCACTCACCAGTTAAACGGGTTCGAGTCTCGAAGGTGGGTTGACTCACTTAATTCACCAACATTTTTTTACAATTTTTTTTTGTTCAATTTTTTTGTTATAATTATTTACAACTTCTAGTTATATAGATTCACAATTTCATATTTTTAGATAGTATAATGTTGCTCAATAATATTTGAATAGTTGAAATGTTTAATTAATTTGTTTGTCAGATTATATACGTTAATACTTTAATATTTAACTATTATCTCAATAATTAGGTAAACATTTTAATTTTATTATTATAAAAAAATAAATTAAAAATTAATTCATTCTTATTGTAATTCAATAGATATATAAAAGAAATTATTAAAAAAAATAGTAAGTTAATTAACTCACTAATCCACCAACCTATGGTGGATCAAATTGCAAAATTTTTAATTCATCAATAAACTAGGTTGAACTAATATTTTTTTAACTGTGATAAATCAACTCATATAAATTGGATTAATTCACTTTAACACTTCTACTTATCTGTTTCATTTTACTTTGTAGTGGTGGGGAAGAATATGAGAATGTTTATACTTATATGGAAAAAAAGTTTCTTTATCTTGTGTTTTTCTTTTTTATATTATATTATTCTAATTAGTAATTACATATCCATAATTATCCAATAAGAGACAAGCTTTGATGTTTCATAGCCCCACCACTTTGAGTGCTTTGAATCTTCCAGCTTAAGAACAAGAGAGTTGCATAAATACAAATTAGCCTTAAATAGTTCCAATTAAAAACAGCCAAAAAGCAAAGAAATTAAAAGCCATACCAAAAATTAAAAGTGGGACTTTTCATTTTTGTTTTGGACCCCACGACATGCCCAACTTGGTTCCAACCAATATAAGTTTCACAATAAAGTCTGTTCCATCTTTTCTACTTTCACACTTCCCAATTCCATTTTCAACACTTTCTATTATAAAAGTTTTAATATTTATGACTACCCAATCAAGATTTTGAATTCAAATATTGTTGACACCCAGAGCAAACTGAAAATAATGTTTTCTTTTTAAGGCTGCTTCATACACAACTGTTTTTCTTCTCATAAAATAATAGAGAAAGTAATTTTCTAATAAAACAACAGAATCAAATTATTTTCTCTAACAAGACGTTTCCTTGTAAAGATGGGATTTAATAAAAAATTAAGAAATATGTGATTAAGTGAAGAAGCCAAAACGATTCAAAACATGAATTCTTGTGATTCAAGATAGAATCTGATCTCATAATCAAACATTCAAAAACAGCAACTCAATTTGTTTGCCAAACCCTTCAAGTTAAGCTTCTAATAAATTAAAGCAATTATATAAAATTTTTATTTGGTAGATGTAGTGCCCAATTTAACGGATCGAGGAAAATAAAATTAAAAATAATAAGTTACATTGTCTGAATCAGTAGAATAAATAAAATTTGTTGGAGTGATTAACTAGTACAGAAAACCATTGTGTATCTTGTTCAAAGTTTTAAGTGCATAGATTATGACTCTATATACTGTGTAACTCATTGCTCCATAATATTCTTTCCAAGTGTCGTTTTTTTAGATATTTTTGTTTTCATTTAAATATATTTGTAAAAAATTGTAAAACTTAATTTCTAACGTATACGAAATATGATATGTATCGAAACTAAGTTGAAAGAAAGGGTTTGAAAGGTTGTCAGTTCAACTCTTTCTATCATGGAAAGATATAAGACCGATTTGAAGGATTTGAAAAAAAGAATGAGAGAGTCTTGGATTCAATTATGATAAAATACTAACAACTAATATTTATTAATAAAAAAAATAATACTTAATGAAATAAAATTCACTTTTGATACATAAATAAATGAGAGATTAGTGAGAAGATAACATCATTATATTTTTACTATATATGTGATAAAGATAGAAACAGAGGAGGATTAGGGTTTAGTAACTATCGTGTATGCAGTAGCAATACGTAGGAATAAAGAAAAAAATACGTAATCTCTACGGCAAGTGTATGGTCATCGTAAACCTTGATTCTGTTTAAAGTAAAAAATATGTAAATGGGAATTATCCATATTTGATACCAAATTTAAAAAAAAAAATGGTTACATATGGACAAAATTGAATGCATCAACCATGTTCGTAACCTTAATTCCAATTTAAGATTACTTTTCACAGGTAAGCTGATTGCTACAACATTCTCTAAATATTTGTTTAATTAGTCAAATGTTGGTAAACAGTTATGATTTAATTCTCATGTATTTGGTAAAAACAAACAACCACCACCCAAATAATAATAATAATAACAATAATAATATCATTTAAATATGAAATCACAAACAAATGTTATATATAAAGTTAATTATTAATAAACAGATAATTATTTTACTCAAATATTATAATTAAATTATATATAAAAAAGAACACGTTATTCATTTATTTGTTAGGTGAATATATGTTGGGAAAGTGTTCATTATGAATGGCTTTTGGATTTGAGTTTGAAGCATAAGATGCATTTTTTATGATTAATAAAAATAATTAAGACCCGTGCTTAAGAGAATCAAATCATCATGGCCTTCCCTGCAAACCAAAACCTATACTTTTATATTTCTTTAATGTAAAGAGTCGCATATTTAAGTCTGCTTTACTTTTCTAAAGTAAATAACCAAAATAAAATAAAACTTTTTGTGTAATAAGTTAAATATATCTCAAATATAAGCCAAAAATTAAAAAAAAATGAGTTTAATCAAATATATGATAAATGGAATTACTATCTGAATGTAAAAAATAAGAATTGTTCTTTAAATATAATAGTTTGACAATAAAATAGTCATTGTTTAACGTTAAAATGGTCCTTAAAATTACACTTACGATAAAATAGTCTTATGAAACTTAACCTTAAGACGTATTTGGAAGACTCTTTTAACCTTTTTTTTTTTAAAAGAAAAGCACTAATTTACTCAGGTTAAATAAAGTAAAATTCTTAATCATTATAAGAAAACTGTTAATTATTAATGAATGATATTTAATATCAAAAGTTATCGGTATTTGAGTTTACCAACACGATTAAAAATTTATTAGTAAAATGGTCGGTGATAAATTTTATTAATTGATCACAAAATTCATCGATAATTATTAACGGTCGTTAATTCATCAATAAATATTAATTAGTAAATATTTGTTGATAATTAATAATGAATTTTCATTGTTACTAATTGTTGTGATTTGGTCTTCTTTTTTTTCTTTCTTTTTTTCTTTTTTTTTTCTTTTTCTTCCTCTCCTCCTCACATTTATTCTCTTCCACTCTCGTCGTGCCTATAGTTATCTCCTCCCAACTCCAATTGTCATCATTAATTCTGACTCCATTGTTGTCATTCCCACAAGTTTCGACTTTTTCTATTCCTTTTTCTCTTCTTCCTTCTCCTTCTCTTCTTCTTCTTTTTTTTCTTCTCTTCTTATTCTCAATCATCTCTTCATAATTTAAAATAAAATCTCATGATATTTGAAGAAAAACTTGTCATTCAATTTACCGACAAATTTATTAACAAAAAAATCCATCGATAATAGAAATTAAAAATTATCGAGATAATTTACTATCGGATATATTATCGATGAAAATATTTATTGATAATACAAATTTTAATTTATCACGGATCTTACAAATTTTATCGATAAATTCAATATCTACGATAGTAATTTAAATTTTAAAATTTGTTGATAAATTTAGTTTCACTAACAAATTTATTTTCGTCAATACATTTTTATCGATAATTACAAAAATTATTGTAGTGAATGATTTTAAATTATATGACATTGATAAAGGATGATAGACACATATATAATAATTGAATAAATTTTCAAATATATTTCTTTTGAATTGGGTATGACTTAAAATGCAGAATTTGCATCATGGGTTATTGGATTGAGTTTTAAAGAGTTGGAAAAGGTGGTGAGTATTCCACAAACTTTAGTTCCACATGTTCCACGTAAAGGCTATTAATTTATTTAGTAGTGAATGATTAGGTATTCAACATATTTCATTATCCAATCTCTACATGGGCGAGTTGATAAAGCTAAAGAACAATGTCCATGATTATCATAAACAAACCACATTGCTAATACTTTTAACTCTCCAAATATAGTTGTTAATGCATACGAAGCCTAGTCACAAGTTTTTGGCATTGATAAATTGGGACATACATCGAAAATTTTGTTTTGATAACTTTTATTGGTTAAAGTCGTTGTTAATGTTAAAAATTTAAGTGTGAGTATAAGTTTCATATTGGTTAGAAATGAAGAAATAAGACATTATATAAGAATGCAATGAATAAAAACAACATTTTTTTTGAACATCGGAAGTATTACCCAGGTTTCAAACATTTCAGATTGAGGTTTCTATTAATTAAGATATGTGGTTTAACATTATCTTTTATAAAACTCAATTCATGTCAATAAATTTTTACGACCTTTTGTCACTCTCTAACTAACCTTGATAAAACGTAACATGAAAAATAAAAATGGACAGTTTCTTTAATGCTGATGTTGATGGTCTTATACTTTTGAAAGAAGAAGAAAAACATGCCCAATTATCATTGGATTATGGAAACAGAAAAAAATTAGCTTCATTAACACATCGGAAATTAATGTTTTTAGTGTTGATAAAAAACTGGTGCTAAAACATAAAACTGGGTGCTTAATAAATATTAGTGTCGGCTTTTCATTTTTTATTCATCACTTTATAGTCAAAAGTTAAGCAAATCCATCCATATTTTTGGTCTACGAGCTATGTAACATGGGCATGAAATAAAATACTAACGTGGAAACTTAAAAAAGGATCAACACTAGGTTTAACATTATCAATCCAAATTAGTCGCTAATCTATCCATATTTAAACTACTAATCAATTCAAATCACCTAAATTTTTGATTTCTTACTCTCACCGTTCTAATACAATATTTTCAATTTCAATCAGATAATGATATTATGACTTTCATTTTTTTATTCTCATTTTGTATTGTCTAACGTGATTTAATGTAAATCATTAATTAATGTACCTTGAAAGAATTGATGAAACTATACTAAGTCACATTAAAAAATAAAGAATGAAAGTAAAAAAATAAAAGTGAAAATATAATTTTTCAAATTAATTATCTCACGCGTTTAACAACCGCTCTTCTCTTTCTTCTTTATCATATACATTATAAATGTCACATATCACTGCATCGTAGAGCTAAAACAAGATTAGTGTAAGAAAATAATTTTTTTTTTCAAAAAATCGTCTAAACCAAACTTAATCCTAGTTTGAACAAAATTTAATTAATACTATTTTCTTACTCATTTTTTTCTTTTATTTTACTTTTGTCTCTGTTGTACATGAAGTCTTCTTCTATCTGGCCGGCTCTTGCAAAATAAAAATCTTTGGTATAGAATAATATTGGGTGGATTTATAGGTAATGGTATTAATTTGTGAAACAAAGTGTGGTGTCGTGGACAATATTCTGCAGATTCTTTCGATTCCTGACAACATACGTAACAAGCCTAATGCTAAAGTCAACATTTTTTTAGCAACCACAAGTTGCACATTCCAAGTGATGTTTCTCATCTTGTTCCTTAGTCCAGTGGAAAAAGTTGACCAAGTCTTTTGGTCTCCTCCTTCTAATGCCACTATCAATATTAAGGAAGTTTTCTCTTCTACAACACCTACAACACATAACAAGTCTTCTCAAGTCCTTACATTTCTCCTTGATTTTCTGAAAAATTCTTCGGGGGAAGATTTTGGTACAGTTTAGTTTCAAATTTTAAAAATATATAAATTTATTTTTTTAACCAAATTTTATTAAATTTATTTGACGTTTTAAATATATTTCATGATAATATTAAAGTTGTTTATACTATAGCTCTCAAAATGGGTTTGAACCCGCGAGTCAACCTGGCTCACCACAAGTTCGGGTTGGGTTGAAATTTTTTTACAAATTTCAATACAGATTGATTTTTAACCCAACTCACCTAGAACCGGTTCACCCGGATTTAACTCGTGGTAAGCTGGGTTGACTCACCAACCTGCAAATAAATTGTCACACAATATTTTTTATTGTGTTGGGTTTTGCATTTGGATCATGTTAGGTTGTTTTTCTTAACCAACACATAGATAATTTGTATTTTTATGATTTTAGTTTGTATTTGGATTGTCTTAAAATTTATTTAGATTTTAATTTGAATTATAATTTAGTTTTGACTGAAAAAAAGTAAAAAAATTGTATTTTTTTTAATTAAGTGAACCCGTGACTCAACCTGTTTAATCCACCAACTCGTGGTGGACCGTGCCGAGTTCAAATTTTTTTGGGTCGCTAATAAGTGAGTCGAGTTAGGTTGGCTCACTAAGTGATCAACCCATGGTGAGTCAAGCCGGGTTACCCGAAAAGCTATAGTTTATACCGTTTAGTACATTTATGTTTTAATAGTAACTAAAAAACACATATGAAATGTTAAATAAATTTAATAAAATTTGGTTAAAATAATTAAATTCACACATTTTTAACTATTGTAGACTAAATTGATCTAAAATTTCAAATAAATATTCATTTCAATTTTTACTAAAATTAAGAGACAAAATTATATTTAATCATGAAAATAATGATAATTCTTTATATAAATTTACCGTGTATATATATATATATATATATATACTATTTTTCTCTCACCTCAAAAATTAGAAAACCCACGAGAAAAACCGACGAGCTAAGCAACTACCTTAAATATGCAACCTTTGCCTTTGTTGTTAGTTTGAACCTAGTCACCATTATTTTTATCATTGAAAAAAAAATATTAACATAATATGACATATTAATTAAGGTGTAAGTATAAGGAAAGTGTTGGATGAATGAAATATATAATTGAGCGGTGTTGGATTAGATGCATCAAATTGTTGACCTGTGAAGTGTGACCCAAATCTCTTTTATATTCTTCCCTAATACTTCCAAATATACTAACAAACTCTAACCAACATTTAAGTCCAACCACTACGTACAATGTACCAGACTTTGAAATTACAAGAAACTGTTTCTTCTATGATTTCTTTAATCACAATCATAATTCAAATAATTCAATACTTGTATTTGAAGTTGAATGAATATACGTAGAGTTGATTTGAACATTATGGTGGCTAAAACGCAGATGAATTAACTAAGACACGCGTAAAACTGAGATTATATAGTACAGCAGTGCCACCTAATCAGAGTTGATAAAAAAGTTAAGAAGAGAATTAAGGAAATAATAATATAAGTGTGTAATTAAGGTTAGGGCATTTGGCACCTCTTCTCTGTCAGCTTCTGGAAGATTGTGTTTGTCAGGTGGAATTGAGGATATGTAGAAAAGCCAATTGGACTCATTTGGATATTATGTTTCTCAACTTTTCTGTTTATATATGATTTATTTATGAGTTAAATATGATTCTGGTCCCTTAAATTTCGGTGAATTTTAAAATTAGTCTTTTTTTTAAATTTTATATTAATTTAGTCTTTTATATTTAAAAGTACGTGAATTTAGTTATTCTTATCAAATTTTGTTAAGTTTATTTGATATTTTAAACATATTTTATGATAATACTTGAGTTAATATTAAAGCGAAAATATGTCAAACGGTGTAACCAATTCAAATACTATCATAAAATACAATTGAAACGTCAAATAAACTTAACAAAATTTGGTTAAAAAGACTAAATTCACATATTTTTAAAAATAAATAATTAAATTAATTAAAAATTAAAAAAAAAAACTAATTTTAAATTTTACTTAAATTTGAGTAACTTTTATTTATTAATTTTCACGCAATTAAATTCTTTCCGCTCATCTTAATTGTTATGATTATAATGAACTTTACAGGCGGTTGGCAGGTGGTGGAGGTAACCGCTTGCAGTCACTGTCAGACGCGGTGCGCGGTGATACAAAATGAAAATGAAGAACAGATAAAAAAAAGTGAAAAAATAAAATAAAATAAATAGAGAAATAAAAAGAATCACGAATCACTACATTAAAAACGAAAATATCCGATATTAAATCTTTTCCACGTCTTCAATCTAGTCAAAGTCAAAGCTTCCCATCTAGTCAAAGTCAAAGTCTTCTATAGCTATAATTAATTTGTAATCTATGTAAATAAATAAATAGCTATTATTGAAATAAAATGTGTAGGGTCTGTGTGTTCTACACTTGCACATTACCATTTCTGTATTTTCACTTAGAGGACATACAGCGAGAAGAGAAAGGAAAATGTTTAATACGTAATTGAAATGAATTTTAATTAGATTTTTAAATTAAAAAATGATTTCGCATCCTGTACAATTTTTAAGTGAATTAAATACTTGTTAATATAATTAATATTATGGTTTTGTAAAATTTAAATATATTTTAAAATTTTCATTAGCAATGTTGATAAAAAACAACTGTACATGACAATTTTAACAAAAAGAATGTATAACCTGAAAGTGATTTTGATTAGATATAGTTTCATATATTTTAAATTTCTAATTAGCAATATTGGTAAAAAGAAAACAATAATATTATTCATGACAATTTAACATGAAAAATTGACATCATATCATGATCTTTTTGGTTGGAAGAGTAACATATTAATAAGCTTCCTCATCAACATTAATGTTGTAGGTGAATTAGTAAGTTTATAAATATATTATGTAAGAATGTTTAAACATTAAATGAAAGGTAATATTTATGTTTGAAAATCATTAGTACAAAAATAAATATTTGTGTTCTTTGTTTCTCTTAATTTACTATGATTTTTTTCATCTCTTCTTTGCATTTGCAATATGCTAAAAGCAAGCTTAAATCATCTAGTGAGAAGTACTTTAGGAATAATTTTTTCTCTCGAATTTTAAATTCTTTATTTTTCTTAGAACTTCCGTTCAAGTTGGGGGAGATTCAATGTGCTTGTTTCTAAAGTTTAATTTATTGAAAATAATCTTTGGACACTTTTTTAACTTAACCTCCTTTTTAAAGCATGAACACATTGTGGAACAATAGAATTCTAAATAAGGAGAGAAAACATTCATCTTAGTTAAATTATATGTGTATGCAAAAATTTAATGGTAAATATGTTCTTTTTGTATTATTAGTTGTTATTTATGATTTGTTTAGTAAAATTTGAAATTTGATGTTAATATTTAGGAGTTGGTTGAGTATATGTATTAATTGAAATCTTGAAACTTTATCTCAAGTTGAATTGGAAATTTATTGGTTTTTTTTTTTTTGTTGTTGTGTGTGTATGAAAATGTTGAGTTTTAGATGCTTGTTATATGCATAATTCCTACAACATGAATATCTAATTGTATAAATTTTTCCTAGTGAAACTATGATAGACAGGGGTTTTCATCAAAATAATAAGTAATTGATAAAACTGAAGTTTTTAGATTTTTTTTCATCTATAAATTAAGTTTTTAGTTTGTGATTTGGATGTTTGAAACCAACTTAGATATATTTTTAATATGTTTTTATCATTATTATAAATTAAAGATGTTAAAATAGGTTTCGATCCCTAATTAACCCGGCTCGCTACGGATTGACCTACTTAACCCACAAACATTTTTTTACAATTTATTTATTTATTTTTTAATAATTATTTACTACACATAATTATATAGGTTCACAATTTCATATTTTTAAATGTTACAATGTTGCTCAATAATATTTGAATAGTTTGAATGTTTCATTAATTTGATTGTCAAGTTATATACATTGATACTTTAATCTTTAAATATAATTTTTATAGTAAATTACTCAAACAACCGTCTTATAAATAAATTTTTATAAATTAGCATGACAAAGATTTGTAGTTTTTTTTTATTTATATTTTGTTGAATAACATGACAGAAAATCATGTTCTCTTAGACAATATGGACATTTTCTTGGAAACAATTCATCATATATTGGTGTTGAGCATGATGAAGACATTGATACTTGATTTTACTCTGATTAACATCTCATGGGTTGCTTAAAAAATTAATTATTTAAATATTTGAATACTTAAAAATAAATACATAAATAATTTGTTATGTGGGTTGATGAGTCAAATCATTTAACTCACCAACATGTGGTGAGTTTGGCCGAATTGCAAAATTTTTAACTCTTCATAAAGTGAGATGGGTTGAGTTCACTCATTTCCAACCCGACTCGTGGTAAACCAACCCATTCCGTATGAACCAGATTGACTCACTTTAACATATTTATAAATTATACATTTCAACCTCTTTTTTTTCTTTTTCTTTTTTTAGAATTTGTCGTTGTTATCGTTTTGAGGTCCCTTTCTTTTCTTCCATCGAAGTCTCTCTTCCTTTTCTTTTTCTTTTCAGCTCTCTCTTTCTTTTCTTTTTTTTTTCTCTCCATCAAACTTCTCTATAAATTATTGCCCCCATATCTCGTTTCTTTTAGAATTAGATTGCACTTCATAGTAGTTTAGGGAAAAAAATTGTTTGATCACATTTTTAAATAGAATGAGTTTTTGTTTATGTTTGTTCTCTCCTTCTTTTTTATGATTTTTGTCATAAAAAAGATGATTCTTTCAACTTAATTAAGCAAACACTAAATTTTGTTATATTTGAATAATTTGTTATAGGTTCTTTGTTTGGGATTTCAAAATTTTGAAATCAAGAGAAGCTATATGTATTTTTGATAAAATTTTGAGATAGGTGATCTCGACGTGAAAGTGACGTGGTCCCAATATTGACTTGCATATAAAGTTATGTTATTTGAACATATTTTTAATGTTTGAGTTTTGAGAAAAGATTTTTATAGTTTGAATGAATGAAAATTGCTTACTATTATCAATTTTATGTTAGACTAATGCATTTGAGACAAATTAGTTATTTATAGTTATACAAAGCAAATTTGAATAAATTATAGATTGTATTTATCATTTTGAACGTTGCATATGATAAAAGTGACTTTAAATAAAATATTTAGAAACGAATTTGTTATGTTGCATAAGGTTTTTTTTTTTTTTTTTTTTTTTTTTTTTTTTTTTTTTTTTAAAAAAAAATTTTTTTTATATATTTTTTTTTTAAATATTTTTTTTTTTTTTTAAAAATTTTTTTTTTTTTTTTTTTTTTTTTTTTTTTATGTTTGCTCAAACAAAGAAATTTTGATAAAGTGAAAAGAAAACAAATATCCAAACCATATTCTAGGACTTATTTTTGATTAAAAAAAATTGCTAAAGTAAAAATAGATCTGAAAATGATCTTGCTTGAGTAGAGATTTTATTTTGGCTATTTATCTTTTATAGTTATTTTTATATATGTATATTTTGTATATGTTTGGATTGTATGTTAATATATATATATATATATATATATATATATTCTCAGCCCTCTAATAAAATATATTATATGTTATGTTATGTTTTTAAGAATGTTACACATGTGATTCATAAATTCTTTTACTCCTCTTCACCTTCACCGTAGACATTTTTATCCACTACGTCCCACCACAAATCTCAAAACAACACGCGTGATTTTAAATATTTAGTCTTATGTTTTTATTAATTTAATTTTCAATATTTTTATTAGCTTGGAAGTAAAAAGACAAAAGAAAGAAAAATATTTTAATACGAAATTTAAAATTTAAAATTTATTCAAATTAAACCATAAATTTTTTTAGTTTGATTATTTTTTTTAAAATTGAACTGTATATATTCTTATATGCTTAGTTCAAATATATTTTTAATCAAAAATTGAAGCTATATAATCACGTGATGAACACCTTCTTAGTAACAATATGCAATGGTTTAAATTTAGCTCAGCAAAACATTTTTGGCCGTAACAATCAGAGAAAAAGTCTTCTTTTAAAAAGTTTTCTTAATGGAATTATGAAAAACTTAGTTTAATTATTATTGGTGTATACACTTTTAAAGTATTAGGAATATATTTCTAGTCAATCTGGGACTTAGGCTCACAATTGGATTCCTAATAATTTTTCTTTCATGTGTGAGTCCCTTCAACTACATTGTTACATGTCCTCTTCAATGGAAGTATTTTCAACCACGAGTACTCCTTATCTGTCTTTTTCTTTACCCGTTGTTTTTCTTAACGGAACATGTTTATCTGTCACTCTTGCCAGAAAAACTTTCGATACAAGAACCAATACTCGTCTGAGCCGATTTTAATCATATATTCTGGTACCACTTGTTAGGTCTAAAAATCAATACAAATGGTCATATATATATATATATATAAACTTTGCACTAGATTTTCAATTTCTCAAAACTAATTATTTTTTCGATTTTAAAAGAGTAATACGCTCACCTTCAATCTACTTTATAATGAATCGAATCTTCACTCCAATTTGTTTCGTTTGAATTTAAAAAAAAAAGGGAGAATATTTCCTTAAGAAAAAAAGTGATACCCAAGCATATACTTCTAGATAACCAACTCCACAACATCTGTTTATAATTTTTCTATTTCTTTTTGACGATTGGAAGATTCTTCCTACATATTCCTTTTTCCACTAATGATGCCTGAATTTAGATTAAGTCGATGTTTCAATCAAGCAAGAAGAAGTGAGCTTCAAACAAGGAATAATATTCTTCATTATATATAAAGGTGCAACTGGGGACATTAGAAGTTGATGTTTCATAAACCACATCACAAATGTTCAATATAATACCATATATTCTAAACTTCTACGACACTAAACCCCCTTTTTCCTCTTATATAGTTCCATGGAATAACTTATGTATTTTTCATGAAATCCAAAATTTCTAAATTGGTTCTACACGTTGCAGAAAAAATGATCCAAAGAAAAATGATATTTATGAACACTTATGTGGTAGCCGCCACCATTATGTCCACTCTATAAATTTCAAAGTCAATGTTTGTTTCTTTTGGGTGCATGCCCCCACTACCCTTCAACCTATAATAATTCATCTAAAGCAAAACTGTGCCAACCACTTCCTGACAACATCTTCGGATAAAACCGAAAAACACAAAACTAAAACAAAATTTGATACATTGATATTCTTAATCTAACAATTTTTAAAAGTCATTAGGTTAAAAAAAAAAAAAAAAAATTAATTTTAATTCTAATTCAATCCCACAAAATTAAATTTTAAGGTAAGATTTACACCCCACTTATATATTATAAAATTATTTTATCTTTAGTCGGCATAAGACTTCATATAAATATATTCTTGTTTTCAACGTATAAAAAATAATTAAATTTTCTTAAGAAACTATAAACAATATGATAATGAGAGAAACCACATTTTTCGCATTTTCCATCATTTACTTTTTCTTTTATCAAAGAACTATTAAACAGCAGAAGCATTTCCACGACTTGGTTGTTTTTAAGTCAACAAGGGCATTCAATTTTGGTGTTGACAAATGACAGGTGAAGAAGGTGGATATAAAATGAGAGAATGAGAGGCACAATGATAGCATTCTCCACACGAAAAGATCTCAAACATTGAAATCATATCCTCCATTGACAAAACTATGACTCACACAATCGTGTTATGGCTTTTCCAAAGGTTACCTCACCTCACCCCCACCACGAAGCTTCTCTAGTGTAAACAAAACCCCCACAAAAAGCCACACTACTCTTTTCGCGACGAAACTCGCTCTTTCTTTCTTAATCGCGATTCTTACCAACAACCTTCGTTTTAATTTTCCATAGTCTTCGTCTTTTCTTCAATTCTTCATCGTACGTGTTTTACTCAAATTTTCTTTCTCTTCCTATGTAAAAGAAAAAAAAAATCTAAAAGCTCATTCAAAACGGGAAAAACGAAAATGATCATTGTTTCCTTAATCAAGGGTTAAGAATTGTAACACGATGACCTAATGGTTATGCATTTCTCTAAAATTATTCATTTCAATAATTGTTAGTTTTGATTTGTTGTAAGAAATTTCAGGTGACAGTTTTTTGTGAAATTATATAATAAATACAAACAAATAAATGTTTAAATTATATTTTAAATTTATGATAAACAATTTATATTTTGATAAAAACTATTTTTAGTTAATGTTTTTAAAAATGCTACATTTTAGTCTATAAATAAAGGTCAAAATAATGGACAATAATGGACTTGTAGATTTTTTAAAAGGTCTAAAGGCACCCTCCCTAGATAAGTCCCACAGTCGTTCTCAGTTGAAAATAACTCCTAAAAAAATGTCATCATTCTAGATTATGGGTCAAGCTATGTCACAAAGTCCTATGGTTCACCCATAATTACTTACGAAACAAATTTAGCAAAATCTTTTATAAAACCTAAATTGATTAAAAACACTTTGTTCGTTGAAAAACTATGTAAGTCTAATATAACATATTTAAATACAAATATGATTTTTTTTTCTCATCGAAAATTATTAGTTGTTAGCATTTTATTAATGGGGAGTTGAGCACATAACTTCTCTAGTCCTTCTTTTAAAATTCAAAATTCTTAAAACAAATTTTATAACTCTTAAATATTAATGGTAGAGTTGAATCCATAATTTCTTTCAGCTTTATCACTGAACTATTTTATAACTAAGCTATTTTATAACTTCCTGAACTAAGTTCATCCATTCACTTTATTACATTATTTTATAATAATAAATGAATTATTGTTCCATTCATTTTTTACATTATTTTATAATAATAGATAAATAATGAATTAAATTATTGTTTGGTGATCAAGATTTAATTGGTAAGACAAAACGTAATAGTTCCTTTTTGGTGAGAAAATAAGATACGGACATATATGAAAAGTTTTTTTTTTATAGATTAACTAGAAGTGGAAATCATATTAAATAATAATAAAATTCATATCAAACTCATTTTATTATTATCTTTAACTTTACCTTATTCATATAAAATTCTCCTCTCTCTCTCTATCAATTCCACGTCTGAACACTGTTTCTCGTATTCAAAACTTTTGTTAGATAAAAATAAATAAAAAGTTGATATGCCACTTTAAAAGAAATAGTATATTTAAAAGAGTCTACATTCTTGTAGGTGTGTCTAATTTAAATTTTATATTATAATTAAACTCATTTTGATGTACTTGAGTATTCCAAAGTGAATAAGGCACTGAGTAAACTAATATGTGAATAATCTCAATAAAAAAAAAAAAAGTTTGAGAAATCATGTTTGTAAATATTCTATATTCTTTTCATAGCAAGTGACAAAGGGAATTGATGAAGCATTGTGTGAGAGCCGTCTTGTTGATCCAAACAAGAATTATCATATCATTCTGTATTTAATATTAATTTAGCAGAAAAGGGCAAAACGTTGGGTTTTCCTTTTTGGCATTATAAGCAGAAGCCGTCTAGTTTAATCAATGCTGAATAATAGGATTTGAAGTTTACAAAATTAAGAGAAAGAAGAAGTTTAATACAATTAGTTTAGATATATTTGACGGTTTAATATCTAATAAAATATTAATTGTTTGATGTGTTTTTGTTTAGATATGTGAGTTAAATTGATTTGATGATTGGCGTGGAGTTTTTGTTGAATAGATATTTGAAAAAGTGATGAAAAGTTGTTTATCTTTGTTAAGTTGTTTTATAGGTATATAGTGTTAGGTACATCTAATCACATGTATTTGCTTTAGAAGGGTAAATTGAAATTGTTATAAATGGAAATCAATTAACGCATGTTGAGATTATTTGAAAATGATAAAGTTATTTCAATTTGTGTTGTTAATTTGTAATTGAAAATTTGAAGCAGTTATTTTGAGTTTAAGTGCAAGTTGTATTAGAAAATGATTTTTGTTTTAGAAATTTAAATTTTTTAAAGACAATAAATGAATACTTATTTTAACAATAAATAATATTATATAATGTTAAGGCTTAATTATGCTTTTTATGATTTATTGAGCATTTAATAAATTTATATATATATATATATATATATATAAAAATAAAATCCGTTGTTATTTTTTTTTTTTATTTAGTGATGTGTGGTTGATGTGTACGTAGTTATTATATTAGAGTTGTCAAAATGGGTTAGAACCCGCGAGTCAACCTGACTCACATCGGGTTCAGGTTGGGTTGAAAGTTTTTTACAAATTTCAATACGGATTCATTTTTGACCTGAATCATTTAGAACTCGGCTCACCCGGGTTGAATCCGTAGTGAGCCGGGTTGACTCACCAACCTACAGATAAAGGGTTGCACAAGTGTTTTTTGTTAAGTTGGATTCTCCATTTAAGTCATGTTAGGTTTTTTTTAGCCAACACATAGATAATTTGTATTTTTGTGATTTTGGTTTGGATTTGGATTGTATTAAAGTTTATTTAGATTTTAATTAGAATTATAATTTAGTTTTGACTGAAAAATAAATAAATAAATTATTTTTTTAAGTGAGTCAACCCGTTTAACCCATCAACCCGCAGTGGATCGGGCCGGGTTTGAATATTTTTGGCTCGCTAATAGGTGAGTTGGATTGAATTGACTCACTAAATGATCAACCGTGATGAGTAAAGCCGAATTGGATCGAATTACCCGTGTTGACAGCTTTTCATATTATATTATGTTATCTTTCGTGACTCTGTCATAAGTAATTTTACTATTTTAAAAAATTAAAAATTATAATCATCGAGTATTCAATCAATTATAACAAATTTATTATAGTTTATTAGAGACTGAATTAAAAATCTTCAAATTTATCAATAACTAAAACATAATTAAACTTCGATAATATTAAAGACAAAAATCATAAACTCCCATTAATACATACGCATATTCACCTTCAACTAAACTTAATTAATATTAAATACAATAAGTAAAAAGAAAAAACTGTTAGTAAGAAAAAAACTGTTACTATATATTAGTTTACTCTAGTGTTCTTATGACTTAGTTTATCTACTTTTTTTCTACCATGGTATAATCCTGCCTTATTTGATGAAATAAATACTTTGCTAAAAATAGTTTAAAAATCACGGGAATTGGAAAAAGGGAAAAATCACTAAATATAAGGTCGTGAAGAACGAAACAAGGATTTAACATGGCAGCATAAAAAATAAGATAATTTTGTTCTTATGTAGAGGTAAAATAAAGTAGAAAAAAAATGCAAGAGGGACTTCATAAAAAAAACTCAGCTAGGGGATCTAAGTTCTTAAGGAATTATTTCTTTTTTTAAGTCAAACTAAATAATATTCCCAATCAAAATTCAAATGAAACAATTATTAGTTTAGTTATCGCAATCCTCGAGGCCAAATACACCTGCCCTGTATAGAACCTTATAGTATGTGATATTATTATATTAAAACATAGTACACATGACATTTATTTTTATTATTGTGAACATCTTCGTAATATCCTCCCTCACTTCTTAGTTGGAAATGAAAGGTATTTGATCCAAAATTAATTAATTCATCCACTTCCAGAGTTATTATCTTATGTTCTTTTATTTTTCTCACATATATATAAAATATATAATCACTGATAAAATAAACTATAGAGACACACAATTGAAAAAGTAAGTTAATTTTTAAAACAATAAATTCTAATAAAAAGACATCACATATTATCACAAATATTGTTCAACTAAAACTTGAAAATAGCATAAAATTTGTAAAAGTGATAATGTATTAAAACAATGATATAATATATATATATATATATATATATATATATATATATATAAAGAATATAAAAGTGAATATAAGAGAAAACTAAGTTCTTAAATTATTTTGTCTAATTTCTCGATATATTACTGCTACTCAATTATTCACTCAGAGAACGTTCAACATAAAAACTTAACTAATTCATTTAAATAAGAACTTTAATATAAAAATAATAATAATAATATATGATAGAGAGTATCAAATACCTTTTTATCATTCAAATAAAATAATATTTTTTCCTTTTAATTGTAACAATTTAAAAAAAAACGTT
>Ga0214545_1002046_pt1 | contig 38684 bp, 31 predicted proteins | sample CNSS4metaG_FD_160064 | JGI IMG/M metagenome (GOLD analysis project Ga0214545, IMG submission 160064) | Root nodule microbial communities from cowpea collected in UCLA plant growth center, Los Angeles, California, USA - CNSS4 | ecosystem: Host-associated > Plants > Roots > Nodule | place: USA...
ATCCGAGAAAATGGTAGAAGAATGTAAAAAAAAAAAAACAGAACAATATGCAATCAATCGATCAAACAGTATACAATCAATCAACCAAGAGAAATCAATCGAACAATATACAATAAAAAGCAAATCTGAGAGCAAGATTAACCATCCAAAAGAGAAATATAACCAAAATAAGTAGTTACATATGTAGAAGAAGGAAAATAAGAACAACAAAGTAAATCTGAGAAAAAAACACCAATCAAACAGATAAATGCAACAAAGTAAAGTAGATCTGAAAACAAAACATTTATCCAACAATAAAATAGAACAAAAAAAAGTAGATCTCAAAGAAAAATATCCATAAAAAGAAAAATAATAGCAAAAACATTAGATCTGAGAAGATGGTAGAAGAACGAAAAAAATCAGAAGTTGTTACCTTTTTTTAGTAGGGTGAAGGTCCTCAAGAATCTCAGAGGAAAACATCAACCCAAAGAAAAGTATATTTGAGAAGAACAAATTCATCCAACAATAGATCTGGAAAAATATGAGAACAACAGTAGATCTGGACTAATAGTAGATCTGGAAAAATATGAGAACAAATTCATCCAATAGTTAAATCAAAGTAAATATAAGAAAAATATGACATGTTACCTTGAAAAAGCTGAAAAAAAAAAAAGAAATCTAGGTAAAAAAATGATATCTCGTAGTGACCAATGTTAGAATAATTTCAGTGATCTGTGAAAAATGACCAAAACAGAGATCAGGCAAAAAAAAAGAAGAAGAAGATGAACGGTTTGCTTGTAAAAGGTGAAAAAAATAGAAACATTGGTAAAAAAAGGAATCTGGTCATAAAAATTACATACCAGTTAAGTTGTACAGCGAGAAAGACTCTTGCATGTGTTTGAACTCATCATTTGAAGCCTGTAATCAAAAGATAAATACCATCAACGCAAAAAATAGTTAGATCAAAGTAAATATAAGAAGAATATGAGTTGTTTGCTTCAGAAAGCTGAAAATAAAAACGAAATCTGGGTAAAAAAACCATATGTCGTAGTGACCCATATTAGACCTGTAGAAAAAAGAAAAATACCATTAACGCAAAAGATAGTTAGATATGAGAAAATATAAGAATATAAGTTGTTTGCTTGAGAAAGGTAAAAATAAAAACAAAATCTGGGTAAAAAAAACCATATGTCGCAGTGACCCATATTAAACCTGTAGAAAAAAGAAAAATACCATCAACGAAAAAAAAAGGTTAGATATGAGAAAATATAAGAAGAATATGAGTTGTTTGCTTTAGAAAGGTGAAAACCAAAACGAAAACAGAGATACAACATCTTCAGATATGGGTAAAAAGACGATATCTTCAGATATTCTCATTTCATTCATCTGAAAAGAATGACGAAAACATAGATACCACAAAAATAACTACAGATCTGAAGAAGTTAGAAAAATCGAAAAAGAGAAGTTTGAAGATGAAGAGGTGTTGTGTGCTCGTGAGAAAAACAGAGAGAAAACAGGAAGATAGAGTAGAAGTTGAAGAATCTAGGGTGTGTGTGAGTGAGAAAGACCTGAGAAGAAGAGAGAGAGAGAGAAAAAAAGTGAGAAGAAAAAAAAGACGTTGGCAGGAAAGAGGAGCAGAAGCTGAGAAGAAAAAAGTGAGAGATAATTTTTGGATTCTGATTTATTTTTTGAACGTTCAAAATTGTCTTTGATTGACACATTATCATTTATTCCTTTTGTAGAATGAAAATTTTGAATTGAATTGGGTCATATATATTATTTAATAGAAGAAGTTTCCTTTTGTTAGTTCCTATTTGTATATAGATATAGATTACATACTTATCACAGAAACGAAAATTGTAAGGTCCACTTATTTTTTCTTTCCTAAATATTTAAGGGCTTACCCTAATCAGTTGGGCATAAGGTTGGCCCACAGGGTGCCCAAAACCCCTAAACTAGCTCTAACTCTCTCATTCTACCCATTTTCAGAAAATTATTCCCCTTCTCCCTCTCACATTTGAAACGCAGAGCTCTGCTAGGGTTTGGCTCCATTCTTTGTCAAGTTAGCTCAACTCCGTTTTCTATCCCAACGTAAGTTGATTCTCGACTCATACTTTCTACTCTCTAGCTTGTTTTTTATGGTTCCAGCTAGGGTTCATCGTAGTAACCCGTCTTCGTTTTAGTGTTTGTATTTCTAGCTCGCAAAAACTGTTCTAGGAGATGTGGTGCCTTTTCTGCTCGTGCCAAAATCCCTCACAGTAACTTTTGATAAGGTAAGGTAAGGGAAGTTAGGGTTTCATGTCTTTGTGATTATTTTTCCTATTGCGGGACTATCCTTGTGTTTTGGTATGTTTAAATGTTGCTTTGATGGTATGAACGTTGTATGTCGTATGTATTTCTGGTTGAAATCTGGTTTGGCACGCATGAGAACAGGTGGGTTCTACTAGACTCGCCTAGGCGAGCTGGGTGCTCACCCAAAACAAATAGGTCTCGCTTGAGCTAGAACGACAACAACTTACTCCTCTTTGATTCGAGGACACGCCTAAGCGAAGGCCTCTTGCCTGAGCGAGATGGGCTAGCTTGAGTGAGATCTCGACGTGCCCACTGTTTGCAATCTCGCCCAAGCAAGATCTGGTAGCTTGAGCGAGGGCTTCCCCTCGCCTGAGCGAGAGTTCCTTAGCCTGAGCGAGATTGACAGTGGTGTTTTGATAAGTGTGTGTTTCAAATGATTGATTGGTTGGTTGCTTTACAAAGTTACGTAAGATGCCTTATATGTATTCTATATGACACAATGGGACTGGAATTGATGAGCTTGGTGTGATTATACGTATAAAACATGACTGGATGATTGGTTGTATATTGACATGAGATTGGTATGGATGATAACTCTATGGTTGGTTGGTGAAGCATGGTTATGGTATGAGTTGGACGTAATTCCATGAATCTTTTGGTGAGATTCATGGTGATGCCTTGTGGGATGGACGTAATTCCATGAACCTCTTGGTGAGAGCTCATGGTGGTGCCTCATGTAACGAACATAATTTCATGACCCTCTTGGTGAGAGCTCATGGTGGTGCCTCATGTAATGGACGTAATTCCACGAACCTTTTAGTAAGGTTTTGTTGTGATGCCTTAACGTATATAATTAAGTAAGGATTGCATCCTGAAGCTCTAAAGAGTCAGTTAGTCTCACGTAGAGCATACTAACTCAAGTGATGAGAGTAGTAGGAGGCCCCAATCTTTGGCAAGATAATGGCCTTAGATGTTTGAAGGCTAACCTTGTGCGTGGTAGGGTGAAACCCATTGGCAATGGCTCTGCAGAGCAGTAGAGGCCACCACAAGTGCAAGCATCCAGTGAATCCAACTGATTATATGTATCCGGATAATTGAGTCTTAAATTCTTGCTTGTCTGCTATCACATGCTTGGTTGATTTATGTGTTCTTGGCTTTTAAATTGTATGCTCAATTGTATGATAAAACATTTTCACTCTAGCTTACCCTTCTTGTTTGTGTTGGTCTTCTTGTGTGATTTTTCCTTTTTGTAATGATCACCAATCTTTAGTGTGAGCAGATATGGGAACTCTTGGTGATCGTAGTGACAACGAGAATGCTGCAGCTTAGTTGGGCATGGTTTAGTGTTAGGCTCATTGTTGAGCCCACGATGAAGAGTTATTATTATGTTGTAATCCCTTGCTTATGAACAAGCTTTTGGACATCCGTTGAACCTTTTAATTTTGTTCATGGCATCTTGGTGTGCCTAGTCTTTATTTCAGTTTATTCATGAATAACTGTAATGCTTGACGCTTAAACTCCATGGCGTTCCTCTTTATATTATATTCTATGTGATGTTTCATTTAATTAAGCTTATTTATTAAATGAGACGTTAAAAAAATAATTTGTAAACATTTATTTAGAAAATAAAAAATATTCAATGAAATTGTTCAAACCATTTTTACAAGAATAGAAAAAGTATAACTACTATATTTTATATAATTGTGAGACATCTAATGCTTTTTCATGTAGAATACATAATCGAACATAAAAATGCATCTAATTATCAATTGGTATTGAGCTTTATTCGAATAAACTTCTTAAGAAATATTTTAGATGAAAAATAATAATTTGTGCATTGTAGAATTTATTTGGTATTGATTTCTCTTATTTTAAGGTGTATCCAAATTAATTTTACTTTATAGAAAAATTTATCTTACATTTCCCTTTTATTTCTGTGTTGTCATTATTTAGACCAACATTCAAATTCGAAATTTATCCTTTATATGTTGGTTCAATGTACAATCTTATGCCAAGAGCAAATGTCAAGTTGAACTATGTAGTTGATTGAGTGGTTATACCAAGAAATTAGCTATTATCTTGTTGAGGACATTGAAAAACATTAGGCATATCGAAGGATGTAGTAGACAACCTAACTTGTAAAAAGGTGTAACAGAGAGGTTGACAAGATTTGTAGAATCCAATGGGAGTTTGAATAGTGAACACAATTGAAATCATCAAAAGGAATTCAATCGAAGTAAGAGACATCCATAGTAGGCAAATCGAAACAAAGAAAAGCATCGAAGAGAAAGAGAATCAAAATCGAGACTAAAACCTAGGTCAAGAAGGAGGTTTACATGCAATAATTGTAATAGAGCGTAGGACTTACAAAGATGTGAGGCACAATGCAGGTAGTTCTAGAATAGTTACTCCTATTTTATATTTTTCTCTTTTATTTTATTGTATCAGGTAACTGCTTTTGTAGGAAAAAAATATAGATAAATAGCTAGATCAAATCTAAAATATGAGTGACAAATTGTGGAAATAAAATTCAAAAATAAAATGAATATTGATATTGATAATTTAGGTCCTCACTTTCACATATTTCCTTTTCCAATTTCTGTTTTATCCTTGGTAATTTATTATTTTTGTAGTTTACATTTGTGCAAATCCCTCACCATCACTCTCTTCTTCGCGCACATTTCTCCATTTTATTTGCTTCTTGGCTCCTTCATTCCTCCATCTTTAACAAAAAAAAAACCAAACCCAAATATGATCTCAGGAGAGAAATGCATGATTTATTGATCATAATCAACATATTACATGAACTTCATGAACTAAAGGTGTTTGTGACTTTGATCCATGACATAAGTGATATGTTTGTGCAATTTATGCTTACAGTGGATGCATGAAACACTCTAACACTTAAAATCAAATTGAAAAATATTAACTTTCATAGCCCATTGCAAACGAACCTACGTGAAGTAGATTGGTTTCTTTGGAACAACTTTGAAAATTATTGAATTCCAATCCTCATGAACAAATTGGCATGCTTGGTGGAACCACTTGTGTTGGAAAGACCATATTGATAATTGGCATTATCATGTTTTTATTATTATTTTTGTTTATTTTTTCTTTTATTGTTGTTTTAATATTATCTTTTTAGATATTTCAGGTTTTATTTAATAAAATTGGAAAAGATAAGTATTAGGTTTACATATTTAAAAATTTGTAGATTAATGGAAATATAAAAGAAATTAAGAAGAATATCAACAAAATTTGATCATCAAAGCTATTAACAAAATCAGATATTGATAAAGTTGGTTACTCTAATACAAATCAAATACAAATCTTTAGATCCAATCCAATTTGAGCCACTCACCCAGCAAAGGTCCCTTCGCTCTACGAATTGTGTGTAACTCGCCAAGCAAGTGAAGTCACCAAGCGAGTTGCAGGTTGTGGGAAATCTATAAATTAAGGGTCTGACAAAGGTTGGGGAGAAGGACACTTGACCTAAAAGGAGTGAAGGTTGAAGCGCATTCTGAAGGCTGGAGGCATTCATCTACATCATTATTCTAGAATTCAAAATGTTTAGGAGTAGTTAACTCCCTCATTCACGGGGGTTGTGTGTAATGTATTCTTAACTCTTTGTGAATTCCATTATTCAATATAATTCTTTTCTATCACTCTTGTTTTCTATTCTTATTTTAACTGCATATTTTAGATTGATTGCATATGTGAGAGTACCTGCTAATTGAAAGATAGTTTGGGAAACCTGATTAAGATAAAATAACTAATCAATTTCACATGCTAGGTATAGATGTGGAACATTTAGTCATTCATAACATCAAAATCTTGATCATTAATGCAAACTTATAGTAAAAATTGCTAGGCATAGGGTTTTTATTATTTAAGTTTAGACTTGTTGGTAAGACATTACGACTTGTTACCAAATGTGTAAATGTTAGAGAAGAAATTAGAAGTATATTGTTTGTTTGGTATTTTTGTTTTGAATTGAATCATGAAACCCATTATTTCTCATTCATCAAAATGTTTCCTTGTTTGAAAATTCTTAACAATCATTAGTAAATAAAAATAAATTTTCTTAAACCACATCAGTCTCTTGGGAAACGATAGTTGAAGTTTCCACTTTATTGCTTGTGCGATTTGGTACGAATATATAAAAGGTTAATTTTGAGTGAACATGTGTCAATGGGTGTATGAGATTCAGAAGTATGAAATTAAATATGTCAATACACAAAGTTAGATGACGACCACTAATAGTGGATTTGTGCCCATCGCCCCTTTACTACTATTTGTAAAACAAGGGGCATACCATTAGGGTTATTAGCAATCAAATGATTAGTCACACCATAAGTAACCTACTAATAACATATGTTGGACCAATTGTAAGTACACGTGCAAAACCTCTACATGGGATAACAAATTTTAAGGTAGGCTCATCAAGAATTGCAAATGAGCGATACCAATGGGGTATTCCTCCTTCACCAAACACTCCTCGAATTTACTTTGGGAAGGGATGGTGCAAAATCTGAAACTATAGGAACATCACTTTCGAATGGCTTGTTGGATAACATAAGATGACGCATTGGTGAATGTATTGTTTAGTCAAATCAAAATTGTGTTGAATCCTCTGGTTCAGACCAAAGTTGAAAGTTTCCAAAAGGTAATAATCCAGATGGCTCGAATAGGGGATGCTTTGGCAATCCCTCCGGTCGATGCTACCGAGATGCCTCATGTGAACAATAATAATGTCGATAGACAAGGGAATGTTAACTTGGGGATTCATAACAACATAGATAACTTCGATCTAAATCCCAACAAGATTTTGCTAAAGTTGTATACCATTGTAACTCTTTGCTTTCCAAATGAACAATAGCCAATTTCACCTTGAATTTTCCTATAGTGTTAGTTATGAGAAAGTAGTTTTCACACTAATGTATTCAAGTATTCACTTTTTTCCCATTGAATATGGGAAAATCAATATGTGCTCGTCGAGTTTTGCACACAGAAGTGGAATTTGAACATGCACCCTAAGTCAAGTTATCACTGAAAAAACTTGTATACCCTTGCCAATTTCTTGGGCTATAAAATCTTGCAATGTTTGGATTAAAGAAGCAACCAACAACATATAACAAGCATCCATCTTTTGAGACATTATTTCTTTCATATATTTAATAGTTTGAGAAAAACAAATAGCGCATGCCATGTGAATTTCACAGGAAAGACCAACTCATACTTATTATTAAACGAAAAAGAGTCTAGGTTTTCTCCTAAGAGTTACAGTAGAACCCCAACCTAAGAAAGAACCCTAAAGAGGTTATGATCAAACAACTAGGACAAAGAAGGGTGTGAGTAAAGAGAGGTATATGGAAAAGTAAGGAAAAGTAAGTATGTATTTTCATATATTAACTATTTTTGTACAATACTTGTTATTGCATTTACACGTATCGATTGATTGCTTAACAACCAATCTCTAACAGAATAGGGAAAAAAACCCATTAGGAATGTAATAATATGATGTAAAACTTCTAGCACAATCATTTTCTTGCAATGTGTGAAACAAAACTAAAGGGATCTAAATTGTTCAATGTTAAGGCGTTTCTCACATTTTTTCCTCTTCTTCAATATGCTTTCTTTTCTCATGATTTATTGGGTTCTTTGCTAATTCAATGTCCAACTTGTTATCAACTCGAATCATAGTCCCCTTTTCTAGCTTCATCTCTAACTTGCTTATAAGATTTCTTAGCCAAACTGCATGGCAAACACTCTAAGATGTTACTCGACTTTGCATGTTGACAACTTTACAATAGGCTTTTTCTTTAAAAGCCATATGAAGGTTGCGTTTACCATAAAGAATACATATGTAGATGTACATTTTCTGTCATTAACATCTCCACACTAGTCGCTATCCAAGTAGCCAACTAGTCAGTAATTATCCATACTTGTATACATTAGGCCAAGTGACAATGTTCCTCTCAAATACCTTAAGATTCTCTTTAATGCCTTCCAATGAGTATACTTCAACTCCTCTATATACTGACTTACTATCCAACACTTAGGATTAAATCTAGTCTTGTATTTGTAAGATACCTAAGACTTCCAATTAGACTTTAGTATTTTCCTGCATCAACTTGGTCTCCCTCACCATATTTTGAAAGTTTTGTGCCTGGTTCTATTGGGGTGGAAACTGAGTTGAAACTTGACATTTTAAATTTCTTCAAGACCTCTTCGACATAAGTTTATTTGCATGTATTCGAGTGGTTGTTCAACATATACTTCCTCCTCCAAGGCTCCATTTAGAAATGTCGACTTCATATCCATCTGCAAGATCGTCCATTTATGTTAAGCTATTATGAAAATCAACAACCAAATTGTTTCTATCCTCATCACTTCGGGGAATACTTTGTCACAATCTATTCCTTCCTTCTACTTGTATCACTTTACTACAAGTCGAGTTTTATATCACTCAACTTCTCCTTAAATTGTCTTATTCTTATATGCCCACTTTTTGCAAATAGGTTGAGCTCCTTAGGCCAAATCAGTCAACTCCTACTTGTTGTTGTGTTTTATTGTCCTGATCTCTTCAAAGCTCATGTCTTTTGAATTTACCAAGAAACATACAACATGAACTTTATCAATGGAGTTGTACATGTCTTGCAAACTTCATCTTCTTCATCAAAACTCTCATGATTTCTCTCAATAGTGATGTAACAATTTTTTAGCTCCTACTTCCAGTAAACTCCTCCTTTGAGTTGTTCCAATTCCATTCATTCACTTTATGAATTTAAACATCTCGAATCATAATAAATTTATTTATTATTGGGTTAAACAACCTATAGGCTTTAGTTTTCTCATCATACCCAAGAACACATACTTCTTGCTTCTGTCTTCAAGTTTGGTCCTCTGGTGAGTAGGAACGTGACCATAAGCAATGTTGTTGAACACTTTAAGATGAGATACACTCAACTTTCTTCCACTCCAAATTTCTTGTAGTGTCTTCTCATTCAACTTAGCATGTGGACACCTATTTTGCATATAGATGGCACATTGTATTACTTTTGTCCAAAACTTTTTAGGAATGTTTTTACTTCTCAACATTGTTTAAACCATCTTAAGGATGGTTCGAATCTTCCTCTCGATAACTTCGTTTTGTTGGGATGAGAATGGTGTTGTAAAAAATCTCCTTATCCCTTGCTGTTCACAATACTTCATGAGTTAAGATGAAATGAACTCACCTCCTCACTCAGACCAAACAAATTTGATAAGTTATGCTCATTTCTTTCTTAACTATTTCTTTGAACCTTTTAAATACTTCGAACACCTTAGAATTTTCTTTTAAGAAGTACACCCAAATTTTTCTTGAGAAATCATTGATGAAGGAAATAAAGTACCTTTTTCCACTATAAGACTCAAGGGTAATCGGTCCACAAAGATCTATATGAATTAATATGAGTTGTTCCTTTGCTCGGTACCTTTTCCTTTCAACTCGGTCAACCCACCAAAATGAAAGTGGTCAATCTGAAAGTGCCACATTATGGCCTCATCCTTCACATCAAGTTTCAAGCACCTCTCTTGGACTATCTTCAAATCCAACTTTTACATATTTTTCATTTCTACTCGAGCAATTAAAAGATCAAAATTGTCCTTCAAGTACAATACTCAGTCTTTTATCAGAACCGAATAACCTTTCTCCATCAGTTGGCCCATGTTAAATATGTTGCTTTTGAGATTGGATACAAAGTACACGTCTCTGATTTCTCCAATTCGGCCATTCTTCTATAGGTACCAGATTGTACCTTGATCTTTTTACCGCTACCTTGAGTGCATCTCCAAACAACATATGTTTGGCCTCAACTTTAGACAACTCCTTAAAAAGGTTCTCGTCCCTGCACATGTGATTACTTGCTTACATATCAAGGTACCAAAACGAGTTGTCAGAATAGCTCAAACTTGGCTCGACATTTGAACTCCTTGACATCATCAATACTCTGTCTTCCTCAACATCTTTAAAGAGAAATTTTATTTCCTTTTTGCTCTTCAAATTGTAGTCCTTCGCAAAATGCCCAACCTTTCCACAATTATAGCATTTATCCAAGTTGCAATCCTTGGCAAATGACTGTGCTTCCCACATTTGAAGCACTCAACTCCTGAGCTACTTGACCGAACTCCTCGACCTTTACCTCATTGACCTTTACCTTGTCCTCGACCACGCTAGTTTTGTTGATCGTATTACTTTTTGCATTTTTCATTTCCTCCTCTACCTTTACTACCACGACCTTGAGTGTTATGAGTATAAGGTGCTTTCTTCTCCTTTAGGGTTTCCTTTGCTTGAAGTGTTTAATCAAGAGACTCCTCTTTCTTTATCCTTCTCTGCTACTCATATGTCTCAAGCAACCCGACAAGCACTTCAACCGAGAGCATTGAGAAGTCCTTAGACTCCTCAATAACACATGAATATTCTAAAAGTCATTGGTTAATGACCTTAAGATTGTCTACACCACTTGGTAAGTGGGCAACGTTTCTCCATTATGTCTAAGCTGACTCACCATAAAGATAAAACATAGTCCACAAAAACCAGATTTTGGGTTCAAAAGTCGGTTATGCATAGAAAATGTATTAGAACCCTAAAGCGCCCGCCTAAAGGCGATACTTTTAATTAAATTCGCAAAAAGGGATGTGTGTATTTTAAAATATTTATTTTTCTAAAAAATGATAAATTATTGACCAAAAATATTCTTTGAGTTAAAAGGACCTAATAAGGGTTAACCTTGGTCTTGTGTATTCTCATTAAGAATGAAAAATGAAGACTATGTAGTTCTTTGTGTTTAAAAAAAAGTTGGAATATTGGTTTAACTTAGTTAATTCTTGAAAGTTTTCTTTTACATGTTTACATTTGTTTCATGAGTGTCATGTGACCCGTGCCGATTAGACACCAAAAGTCTTTTTTACATTTTTGGTATAATTACTGATTTGATACCCCAATTTTTTAGTTAAGTTCAATTTGGTCCTCATACTTTTGGTTTGTTCAATTTAGTACCCATATTATCTAAAAGGATTCAATTTAGTCCTCTCCATTAAGTTGGAGTTAACACTGTGTCCATACAGGACACGTGTCAATCCGTGAAATTTTTAATTTTTTTTAATTTTTTAATTTTTTTTTTAAAATTTATAAACTGCCACGTGTTAGTTTACCGTCGTGCCACGTGGCAGCTTACAATCATGACACATGGCAACGGTAATAGTAGTTTTCAATTTAGTTCTCTATTTAAATTTTTGGTTCAATTTAGTACCTCAATTCTTTAAAACCATCCAATTTTGTCCTCTCCAATTTGAGACCAACTTAGTAAATAAGCTTAATTACAACTTATATATACATGTCACAATAACTTTTTTTAATATATATCAAATTATTTCACCTAAATACTTAAATTATTTTATTTTTTACATTTCTTACCTTTGTAATTTTTTACACCTGAAATTTTTTACACTTGTAAAAAATAAAATAATTGGAATATTTAGGTGTAGTGATTTGATATATAAATTCAAACAATTATTTTAACATGTATATATAAGTTATAATTAAACTTATTTAATAATTTAGTCTCAAATTGGAAAGGACAAAATTGGACCGTTTTAAAGAATTGGGGTACTAAATTGAATCAAAAATTTAAATTGAGGACTAAATTGAAAACAACTATTACCACTGCCATGTGTCATGATTGAAAGCTGGCATGTGGCATGATGGTAAACTGACATGTTTTTAAATTTTTTTGTAAAAAAATTAAAAGTTCCACGGCTTGACACGTGTCCTGTACGGACACGGTGTTAACTCCAACTTAACGGAGATGACCAAACTGAATCCTTTTAAAGAATATGGGTACTAAATTTAACAAATCAAAAGTATGGGGACCAAATTGAACTTAACCAAAAAATTAGGGTACCAAATCATTAATTATACCTACATTTTTTATATTTTTAAAAAAAGTGTCATGCAATGCGAGTGGTCAGGTAGACACCAAAAGCCTTTATATATTTTTTTATATATTAAAAATAAGTGTCATGGCAAACAACGGATTAGACACCAAAAAATAAAAAAAAAACTATTTTTAATTTCATTTGCTCTTATTTTATCATTTTTTGAAAGCCATTTTAATTTTTATTTCAAGTTGAATATTTTATTATTTTTAAAAAGAATGAGATATATAAAAAGTTGATGGAATAAAAATGAAATTGAAAATAAAATATTACAAAATGAAATTGAATGAAAGGTGAAGTTTAATTTGGAAAAAATGGTTAAATTGGAAATAAACTTATGAGAGTGCATAAGTGAGTACTGATAAGTGTCAAGAATAAGTAAACTTTCCATTTGAAATTGACACGTATCATGTATCAAATGGTGTTACTTGTGTACAAAACAAACCTCCTTAGCTTAAGATACAAAATGAGATATTGAGAAATAGAGTTCCATGAACTATAATGATATTTTACTATTTTGCAGTAAAAAATAAAAGAAAATATCAAGTATGCAACTGAGCCACAATACTGGAGCTAAGTCATGGAAGTAGAAAAGACAGGACAACATATTTGGACTTTTTGACTGAGCATAAGAAATTGAACTGAGCCTCGTGAGGAAATCCTCTTTGCAAGGAAACATGGAGTACAAATCCATGAGCCTCATGAGGAAACCCTTCCAAGAAGGAAAGGTCACATGCTAAGCATCAGGATAAGGGGTTGAGTTGAGAAGGAAACCCACTTATGAAGTAACCCCTATTGCTGAGCACCAAAAGTTAGGCTGAGCAACACCCAAAAATTCCTATAAATAAAGAGTTTGGGTCTTCATTTCAGGCATTGAGTGAAGACTCCACAATGTGGTAGTAGGACAAAATAGAGTATGTTAGGCACGAAAGAGGTGCTCTTAGTATGAATCTTATGTGTAGATGTTATTGGAATTGCATTGTAATATTCTGTGAGTAGTTAAACTCCCTCATAGGTTTGATGTAATCAATTTTGATTATATTCACTTCTACGTCTTAGATATTTATCTTTGCTTTCATTCAACTGCTTGTGATTTGATTTATGCTTAATGATGACTTGATCACTCATCTTATTTCACGGGTTTGATTTGAGTTGAAAGATTGATCTCAACTTGTGTGGATGAATTCACGACTCATCCTATTTCACTGGTTGGGATTGAGTTGAAAGACTAATCTCAAACTAAGGTCCAATCAATCATCATACCTGATTCAGTAGCCAGAGGGGATGCTGGAGGAGAGAGTCTTGCACATTAAAGCAAGGACTCATTCTACTAGGAGTTGAGAAATCACACTGGGATTTGGAGTCCTTAGGTTCTTGTGTTTCAGAGATGAACCTAGATCTACATAGGAAGAGTACTCCTAGAACATTGGATGATATGCAAAGTAAGTAAACAAGATGGTAGTGGTGTAGTAGAAGAAGATGAGATGAAATCAATTCATAACTCCTACTCCACTCAATCTATCTAATAACTATTATTTTTACTTACTTGCACTCTCTATCAACCAAAACTCAAAAATCAAACTATCAATATACTTGTTAAATCCTTTTGGATATGACACTTGTTGATATTACTGTGTACCAATACATTTACTAAGAAAGAAATGGTTGTTGCGAAGCACTAATCAAATATGTTGGGTGTAGAAGTAAAAAGTTAAACACCCGAGGGATTGAGTGTATAAAGAGAATTGCGTCGTTTAGTAAGTAAAAGCCCAATTATTCTTCATTTTTCAAAACGCCGCACATAAGAGTTTTTCCCAACTTCATCTTCAACCTCACTGTGCACTCTTACGCGCGACCACCAACCATAGACGCCGACCATGCTACACCGACCATGCTCACGGCAAGGCCAACAGCGGTGGCGGCGACAGCCACTCTCGGAAGTATGGCGACGCCAGCACCGACGCATATCGCCACCTTACCACTCATAGCCGTGCGAAACACCGCCGCACTGTCTCTTTTGCTCGCGTCTTCTTCGAGCCACCACCACCACCGTTTACACTCACGTGGAGGTTCCATCACTTTTCTTCCATGACTGAGCCCCAAGTATTTCTTCTCCAAACTTCTTCACCATTAATGACGACGTCGACCACCATAGAGCCACCACGCTAACGTCAACCACTCGCGCGAAACGCTTACCTTAGCATCCAATCACGATTCCTCTTCCTCCTTCGCCACCAGGGAGCATCAACCACCGGCGAGACCACCCTATGTCAGCCAATCACAGTTTGCTATCAAAAGCTTATCAGAAACACCGCGGCTTCAACGGGACTGGAGCGTCGCTTCGGCTACGAAGTTCGAAAGAGCGCCGCTTTACCACTCAAACAGCCGGTGACACTATTCTCAGTCGTAACTATATTCCACCAACAACACCCGCAACTCTAATGCCTATAATTCCCTTGTCGTGCAGCAATAGAAAAAACCCCACACCCTAATTTTGTTCTGTTTCAATTTCCGTTCAACCCAATCCTCTTTATATTGATTTTTAATTGATTTACTTACTATTTCATGTAAACTCAGGATGTTCCATTTTGTTCTTTTCACGTGCAAATTATACCACAATCAACATAGAAAAATTTGAAGATAGAAATTGCCTACCCTGCTTGTGTTCCAATATTGTCTTTAATGCTGTTCTGAATATTTTGTTTCTTCTTATTTGATTATTCTTGAACTTGAACATCTTTGTTGTGGGCCTTCTGGCCCTCTGTTTTGTGACTCTGTATTGTAAATCTGGATTATGATTCTAAATTGGATTGAATTCTGGTACTGTGTAGATGAATAATTAACATTGATGTGAGGGTGAACTATTATGGATGAAGATATTATGGAGAAGATGATTCCCTTGAGTGTCCCTTTCTGTAAAGATTTGAATGATAATAATGAAAAACCCCTTCCGCATGACGGGTCCCCTTTGAATATTAACGTGTTCTTTATTTTTTAAAGGAAAATGATATTTCAACAAAACAAAAGTATTTGACAAGTTTTTTACAATGGTGACGTGACAACGGTTTTTTTAAATTTTTATTACCAAAATGTAAGTTAGCACGTATGGCGGAAAGAAAGGAAACTGAAATTAAAATGTAAGTTAGAGAGAGAAAGTGAAGAAGAGAGAAATGGGGAAAGAGAGGGTGCGAGGGTGCGAGAGTGCGAAGTGAGAAACCGTATCGAGAGAGAGAGGAAGCAAGGTCGCCGGAGTTTCTGGTTCACTAAAAGTGAGATTTTAGAAAGAGAGAGGATGGGAGAAAGCAAGAAACCGACAAAGGAAGAAACAGGAAAGCGAGAAAGATAGATAGAAAGAGGGATAAAGCAAGAACGGAAATGAGAGAGTGAGAGGAGTGAAGCATTGGAGATTAATGGTGGAAAATACCAGTCATTGTCGTCATTTGGGTGGGTTACCGGAGACAGGTTGTAGAGGAAGTCGTCGACGACAACAAATTGTCTTCCCAAGCGTACAATTAATATTGTGTTGGGACATTTGTTAAAAGAAAAAGGATATCGGGAGTTAATCGAATTAGTCAATTGTCATTTATGTGAATGTTAGGCAGTGCATGAATGATGGATAAAGAAATTTGTAAATTACTGAAGTCATGAATGAATGATCCAAATAGCATATGTAAATGAACTTTACTGAAGTCTGCACTGAACAGACTAAACTTTGCATGCAACTCCCCACTTAGTTATGCGTCACTCCCTACTTATTTTTCGATTTGTTGTTTTGTGGGTTGTGTGTTGTTTGACAAAGCACCCAATGTAGTTCATGGAGATTGGGTTATGGAGAAGAATTTGTAAGTCATTGAATGAAAGAGCAATAATCCAAATACCATATATAAATGACTTTGACTGAAGTCTGCACTGTCCATACAAAAACGTAAATGTTACTCCCCACATAGTTATTCGTTACTCCCCACTTAGTTTTGGATTGTTTTATTTGGTTTCTGTCTTGTTCATCAAAGCACCTAGTTTCGTTAATGGAGCATGATTGATGGAGAAGACTTTGTCAATGATTGAATGAAAGAGCAATGATGCAATTACCGTATATGAACAAACTTTACTTAAGTCTGCACTGTGTAGTCAGAACATTGTGCGTAACTCCCCACATAGTTATTCGTTACTCCCCACTTAGTTTTGGATTGTTTTATTTGGTTTCTGTGTTGTTCATCAAAGCACCAAGTTTAGTTAATGGAGCATGGGTGATGGAGAAGATTTTGTCAATGATTGAATAAAAGAGCAATGATCCAATTACCGTATATGAATGAACTTTACTCAAGTCTGCACTGTATAGTCAGAAAAGTGTGCGTAACTCCCCACATAGGTATTCCTTACTCTCCACTTAGTTTTGGATTGTTTTATTTGATTTCTGTCTTATTCATGAAAGCACCCAGTTTAGTTAATGGACCATGGGTGATGCAGAAGACTTTGTCAATAATTGAATGAAAGAGCAATGATGCAAATATCGTATATGAACGAACTTTACTCAAGTCTGCATTGTGCAGTCAGAACATTGTGCGTAACTCCCCACATAGTTATTCGTTACTCTGCACTTAGTTTTGGATTGTTTTATTTGGTTTGTGTCTTGTTCATCAAAGCACCCAGTTTAGTTAATGGAGCATGAGTGATGGAGAAGACCTTGTCAATGATTGAACGAAAGAGTAATGATGCAATTACCGTATATGAATGAACTTTACTCAAGTCTGCACTGCACAGTCAAAAAATTGTGTGCAACTCCCAACATAGTTATTCTTTACTCCCCACTTAGTTTTGGATTGTTTTATTTGGTTTGTGTCTTGTTCATCAAAGCACCCAGTGTAGTTAATGGAGCATGGGTAATGGAGAAGACATTGTTAAGGATTGAACGAAAGAACAATGATGCAATTATCGTATATGAATGAACTTTACTCAAGTCTGCACTGTACAGTCAAAAAATTGTGCGCAACTCCCCACATAGTTATTCTTTACTCCCCACTTAGTTTTGGATTGTTTTATTTGGTTTGTGTCTTGTTCATCAAAGCACCCAGTGTAGTTAATGGAGCATGGGTGATGGAGAAGACATTGTCAATGATTGAATGAAAGAGCAATGATGCAATTACCGTATATGAATGAACTTTACTCAAGTCTGCACTATACAGTCAAAAAATTGTGGTAACTCCCCACATAGTTATTCTTTACTCCCCACTTAGTTTTGGATTGTTTTATTCGGTTTCTATCTTGTTCATCAAAGCAACCAGTTTAGTTAATGGACCATGAGTGATGGAGAAGACATTGTCAATGATTGAACGAAAGAGCAATGATGCAATTACCGTATATGAATGAACTTTACTCAAGTCTGCACTGTACAGTCAAAAAATTGTGCGTAACTCCCCACATAGTCATTCTTTACTCCCCACTTAGTTTTGGATTGTTTTATTTGGTTTGTGTCTTGTTCATCAAAGCACCCAGTTTAGTTAATGAACCATGGGTGATGGAGAAGACCTTGTCAATGATTGAATGAAAGAGCAATGATGCAATTACCGTAATGAATGAACTTTACTCAAGTCTGCATTGTATAGTCAAAAAATTGTGCGTAACTCCCCACATAGGTATTCCTTACTCCTCACATAGGTATTCCGTTCTCCCCACTTAGTTTTGATATCTGTTATTTCGATTTTGTGTTGTTTGACAAAGATCCCAGTTCAGTTCATGGAGCTTGGGTGCATGGAGAAGACTTTGGAAATCATTTAATGAATGAACAATTATCCAAATTGAGTATATAAATGACCTTCACTCCAGTCTGCGTTGTACTGGCAAAAACATACATGTAACTCCCCACATATTAATGAGTAAGTCCCCACTTTGGTTACAGTACTGTGCTTTCCCTATACTGAATTTAGACAAGTGCTCCTTTGAATGTCCATTTGATGATATAAATTACATTTTGAGAGACTAAATGAATGTTCAATGTTCCAAAATGATACACTTGATTGAGTTTAGTGAAAGCTGGAACATTTTAAACATACAGTGTATTGTAGCTCCCCACATACGTTTGCGGTACTCCCCAAAATGATGTTTAACATAGTTTTAGTGAATAAACCACTTGAAGTTTTGATACGACGAACAATAGGGACAATACTAAGCAAATGGTTGCCGCCGACGAAGGAAGGTGGTCGCAGAGTTCGCAAAACACTACCAACTCCAAAAGCTTCGTCTTCTGGATGATAGGGATAGTCTACCCGAAAACTGTAACTATCCTCCACTAACGACGACAGAATGCTTGCTGGAGACACGCTTTCAGTGAACCGGAAACTCTGGCGACCTTGCTTCCTCTCTCTCGCTCGAAACGCTTTCTCACTTCGCACCCTCGCACCCTCACTTTCCCCCTTTCTCTCTTCTTCACTTTCTCTCTCTAACTTACATTTAATTTCAGTTTCCTTTCTTTCCCGCCGCACGTGCTAACTTACATTTTGGTAATAAAAATTTAAAAAAATTGCTGCCACGTCACCATTGTAAAAAATTTGTCAAATACTTTTATTGAAATATCATTTTCCTTTTTTAAAAAACTGAGGGAAGTTATCAACGGTTCCCTCTAATCCTGCCAAAAGCTGTTTTTTTTTTTAAATTAATAAAATGAAAATGAAAAATAATTTTTAATTTATTTTTATATCTTATCTTAATTTTATAACTAATTTTTGATATAGAAACAAAAATCTTTTTTTATTTAATTTTTAAAATATAAATTAACGAAACTCTTTTTTTTTCATTAATTTTTATTATTTTTTAACCTAATTTACATTTATCCTTTTTATTTAAAACTTTTCTCTTTTGCTATTTTGAAAAACAATTTTCATTCATCGGACGAAATTAGATGGTGATACTTTTGAAGATTTAACATTTGTTATCTTCTTAGAATCAGTTTTTCGACAGCTCAGTACAACACATACATGACTATTTTGTCCTTCACTTGCGATGCTCTCATCGTAGCAAGTTGGGGAATGGTTTGTTCTTCCATGTCTGTTGGTTCTTTATGGCCATTTTCAACTACTTCCCATACTTGTTGGGAAACATGGAGGGCTTTCATCTGCAAACTCTAATTGACGACTTTTGATAACTTAGGCAAGGACATATTGTTTGCAAGGTTGGTCATCTCGCTCAAATTCTCTAGCCCTCAAACACTTTATTAAAAACTCAGACACTCGGGCTATCTAGCTCTGATGCCAACTTGTTGACAGACAAGTCTTTTTGGATAAACACTCTTTTTATTATAACTTTTACTAAGAAGCGAATCATGACCAAAATTTTTGAAGGGGTCAAAATAATATACTCACAATTTATATATTTAATAATTGTCACTAATATAACAAAAGTATATATAATTTAGTATTGAAATATTCTTGTATGTTTCTTCTAAGAAAAATGACAATGTTGAAGTTCTATTTGATATGGAATGCATTTAAAATAAGTTTTTCTAATTTCATCTCTTTCACTGATTGAATATTTCCATAATCGAGAACGTTTTCTTGGAAGAAGTTTTAAATAATTAATATGAAACTTCCCAATTGTAATTCTTTGAATCTTAAAAAAAAAAATTCTAATTCAACAATTAAAACCTTAGTATCATGCTTAAAAATATGTGAAGAAGTAAATCTGTATTATTTTCATCTTTATGGGTATTTTTTCTTTAAAACGAATCTAGTATTTTATTCTTCATCAATATACCTTTTTTTTAAATAAGACAAAAAATCAATTTATCAAAATATAATCGAAAATTTAGAGACCTAATTACAAAAATAAAAAATTTATGATAATCACGTAACAATTACAAAATGCTTATGAAAATACACATAATAAATAATTTTTCCTTCTATATTCATACAAAAATATATAAAAGCAACTCATGAGATGAAAAAAACAATACAAAATATTAAACTAATATTTTTCTGTCAAGAGATAAGAGAGTTAACCTTTTTATCTTATAAGTAAAAGAAAACTGATGAGAAATAAGAGTAGAAAAAATGAATTTGTGTCTAACTTCCCTTTTTTTTTTCAAAAATAGAAGAAGACATGGTCCGTATAATTCTTCTAAGATTCATCCTTGATTGTACCTTTACATTGAGTAACACAAGAACTATTTATAGACCATTTTGTCTAGAACCTTCAAATACGTGAATTAAATACAACTACTACCTAAACTATAATTAATGAAGTATATTACATGCCACAATCATACTAGAAGCACTCCTAACCTTTACAATCTTCTAAGGCACTTAATTCTACCAACACTATTAAATGTAACTACCCACATCTAAGTGTAGCCAACAAATATAACATGTTTGTTTGGGTACATGGAATGGAGTAAAAGCCGGAGCTTGAATAGCAATTTATAAAATCATGTTGCGCATGCTTAAATAATCAACATATTCCACATATGAAGGTGCAGCTTGACATTTTCGTGCTTTAATTTTCTATCTTGCGTCTAACACTGTGATGGAAAGTTCATTAACTGAGAATGATTTGTGATTTTCCGATGAAGAGTTTGCTTTGCTAGTAACATCAATTTGAGTGTAAAATGCAGGAGCCTTTGGGTTTGGCAATAATTTATCACCATTTAACATTAAAACCACAGATGACATGTCTGGCCTATCCTCTGGTCTTTGTTGCACACATAATAGACCTACTTGTATGCATCGTATAACTTCAAATAGCATGCACTGTTCTTCTAACACTCCATCTAGTAATAGTTCCAGTGCCCTATCTTCAGTCCATAATTTCCATGCCTAAGATGGTGAGAATTCAATTAAATCCAGTAAATAATTCACTTTATACTAATTAGCAACATAGTCAAATCAGTATGCTTACATGGCCAAGAAGATTGTTGCAGTGTTCTGGGTCCGAAAATTCTCTGTTTTTCTTACCACATAGAACTTCTAGTACAATGACACCATAACTAAAAACATCTGATTTCACTGAGAAATGCCCACGCACAGCATATTCAGGAGGTATGTAGCCACTGAAAATAAAATCTTCCAAGTAAAATAATTAAAACTTGATAGTAGAAATCAGACAATCATGATATATAGAAACTAACTCACTATGTTCCAGCAACCCTATTCGTTTTTGCCTCAACTTGATCTCCCAAAACCAATCGAGCCAAGCCAAAGTCTGATATTTTGGGATCCAAATTCGCATCTAGTAAAATATTACTAGGTTTTAGATCTCTATGAATAATCCTCAACGTAGAGTCTTGGTGAAGATAAAGGAGTCCTCGAGCAATGCCACTAATAATGTTGAAACGCTTACGCCAATCTAAGAACTTCCTTTTACCTTCATATAGTCAAATACACACATTTTACATAGCAGTTCAAGTCTACATAATTACCTGAGCTAGAAATAGGAATAGAATAATTGTAACTTAAAATAATAAATCATAAAGGTTCCAACCAAAAATAAGGTAGTCCAAGCTGTGATTGGGCATGTACTCATATATTAGCATTTTTTCTTCTTCTTCAATGCAGCAACCAAGAAGTTTTACCAGATTACGATGCTGAAGTTTGGTCATCAATGCAACTTCATTTTTGAACTCATCCAACCCTTGCAGAGATTTCTGAGAAAGCCTTTTCACAGCTAACTCTTTCCCATCTATTAGTGTGCCCTGAAAATATTCTTCTACTATAGTTAGAAAGTGTTTGAGGAAAATATTTGTTCTGGATCTTAGCTTTCACCATCACCTTGTATACTGGTCCAAAACCCCCTTCTCCAAGCTTGTTTTCGGTTGAAAAGTTTCCAGTGGCACTGGCTAAGACTGAGAAATCGAAAGTTGGCAAATCTATAACTTCCCTCCTCTGCATATTTTTGTAATGCTTGTTGCAAAATTTTCTTGCAGCCTCTAATGGGTTAGAGAATAACAGTGTGTAAACATGGGCATAAAATATGCATATATTTTTTTGGTGCCTAATAGTCTGTAATAGAAGCTAAATTATACCTACTTACCTGGATTTTTAATTCCCAGTATGCATACACATGTGATGATGAATCCAAAAATAGTGACACCAACAATTATTCCTACCATGTTTTTCTTGTCGTTTCCATGATCTGCAATAAACAGCGTTGTTTGTTTCTATATTTAAAAGAAAAACTCTACTGACTACATCTGAGGGTGAGAAAGGGTGCCTAGTTTCTTTAGCCTGAGTAGGGGAGAAAGAAACTGTATTTATTTTGAAGAATAAATAACATGTAAAAAGTAACATGTATTACTAATGATTTGTATGCAGCTGATAGAAAAATCAAGCAACCTCTCTCTACTTGGAATGCATTTAATGCTCCTATAGTAGAATGTTTGTGTAACTCACCTTTTAATGTTCTCATTGCCATACCATACATAAACCACCGTTTTCTCTAAGACTAATGGAATAATAAACACAAATTGAACTAGAAAAGAGAGCAGAAAGAAACAAAGTGCAACCAAAAACAAATATAGTTGAGTACCTAGTTCTGAAGCAGGGACTCTGATATAGAAGTCTTGTCCCCAGTTTGAGAAATTCCTCATGTCAACTAGATCATCAAACCAAAGTAGACAGCCACTACCTCCATCAAGAACATTTAAACTTGCATAACCTGTACAAGAACAGTTCATAATGCATGACTGCTGACATTCATCAAGGCTAATAGTCTCATAAAACCGTGATGAAGAAGTGTCTGGCAATTTCATGTTTGTATACTTCCAGAACCGATCTGTGTGACTATTTGTGCAATTAGATTTATTCCTCGGAACACAACCTCTGAGCCAAGTTGATATATTCAACTGTTCCGGAGACTTGGGAACATAACCTCTCAGGCATTCACAACTTGGGTGATTACCATCGTAATTGCATATAGAATTTGCACCACAAAAGGCATAATTCTCGCATTGATCTTGCTCCCCACTTGAGAGAACTTGCTGTGTTCTTGATTGAGTTGTCCAAAACAATATTTCTCCTGTGCCTGAAGGGGTCAGTGTATATATGATAAACCCTGAACTCTCCTCAATCCCGTATTCGTAATACACCTCTTTTTCATTGAGCACGAATCTTGGTGAGGTGCCGTAGGTTGGACCAGGATTTGCCACCAGAGATAAACCATTCCATGACCCACCTCTAAACACTTTATCAGGTCCCTTGAACTTCATCATTTGAGGATATCCGCTGAGATTCAATTTTACGGCATATTCTCCCACAGCAGGATCATCAAAACTTTTCCAAGAAGATAGAAACTTTTCTAAACCAGTCTCTAAGTTCCATCCAATTTTCATTCCTGGCATAAATGTATCACATGGATGATCAAAGCTCTGCCACAAGACGCCATCCTCATTGGTTTCTTGTCCCTTTTTAACAACAAAATTTCCCGAATCCAAGAGCTGAGCAATTGGATTATTCCCTGCTTTGCTCGAGATGTTGGATGATGACCAAACGATGTTGTTTGTAGCATTGAGAAGAACAAGAATCCCTTTTTCATTGAGTTTGAGAACTCCTGATTTATTCTCAAGAGGCGTGTTTCGGTTTGCCACCCACACCACTGTGACAGGGGATACATTTGTGTACCATATACCCAAGTATCGTCGTGTTGAATTTCCTGGGCTAAAGAAACCCACTTCAGTGATTCCAAGCGCAGAAACCAAAGTCTTACCATCTTCGATGGATTGACTTACTGCTAAACTATCTAGTGAATTGGAAATTCTACACAAGTACGATAAGAATAACAAACAAGTAAACAACATCGTCACTTTTTGTTGTTGCCCTCCCACTAATACAAAATTGAGGAGGAAGAGCTACCATGAGGGTAGATAGCCATACCAAAGAATTAGAAGGAACTTAACGAACTGTGTTTAAAAATGGGCGTATGTATTGACCATGACAATGTCGCATCTTCGTGGAATTGTAGAGCACTAGAAAAAACCAAAGTAGAAGTTAGATGGTTTAACAAGAATGATAATCTTCAATGTCAAGTGTTTCCATTAAAAAAATTGCACGGGGCGTAATCAAGAATGCAAGCCTAAATTCAAAATCCAAAAACAAAAATGTTATCAATTATATAATGATCCCACTAACACGATCTGAGGTGAAATATTCTTCCACTATTTACAAGTCTGTAAAAGCCCATGATTTTAAATTTTTAAATAATCATAGAAATAGTAACAAACTTGTTTTACTACATTATCTAAAGCTTTTGGTATATCTCAATATGATGTTTATATAATACTTAGCCGATAACAGGGCGGTGCAAATTTTCCTCACTTCTTTTCGTGGTTCCTATTTTTTAATCATGTGTCTTTGACTTCATTCCTTCCGTTCACAAGAGAAGTCTAGTGGTGTGCTTAGGAAAACGTTGGGTTCAACGGAAGATGCCATCCAGAACGTTCCGTCTTCAGCATTAGGCTTACTAAAGATAAGCCAAGCACCAGCTAATTTCTTGTCTTTAGTCACACATTATTTTAAAAAGAACGTTGTGTAACACAAGAGAAAGATAAGATGGAGAAATATTGTAGTGTTTTTATATTGTAGATGTTGTGTTTATATAAACACAATACAATACAATCATAATCTCTATAATAAAGTCATCATTGAATACAATAAACAATATAGATAATAATTGATAATGATGGCTACACACATGAGAAATAGTACACGGAAATAATATCAAGGATAAAATTATTGACATAATATCTTTGGTATTGATTCTAATAATTATAATCGTAACTTTCTCTAACTCTCTCTCAAACTGAGGTGACTCAATCATCCCAAGTTTGTCTCTCAAAATGTTGAACCTTGTGTGTGTGAGAGGTTTGGTTAAACAATCTGCAATTTGATTTGTTGTGGGCACATAGGCTATTGTGACTTGATTATGAAGCACTTGATCACGAATGTAATGAACATCTATCTCAATATGTTTAGACTGAGCATGCATCACTGGATTGGATGCCACTACCTTAGCACTCAAGTTATCACACCACAAAATCGACTTTCTAGGCATAAGAAATTTCAGCTCATCTAGATTTATTTGATCTAAGTTACTTCTACTGCTAGGTCAGCTAAAGCTCTGTATTCTGACTCAGTACTTCACTGTGACACCACTTTTTGTTTTCTTGAGGCCCACGAGATCAATGTCTCCAAGGAAAACACATTGCTCTGTTATGGATTTCCTATCATTTATGCTAGTAGCCCAATTTGCATCAGAGAATCCAACTATATCAAGATCGGTTGAGGGTTTGATATGAAGACAAAAATTTGCTGTGCCATGGAGATATCTCAGTACTCTTTTTATTACTTGCCAATGATCTATAGTTGGAGAACTCATATATTGGTTGAGTTTGCTGATAGAAAATGTTATGTATGGTCGAGTGTTGGTAAGATATTGTAATGCACCTATAGCTTGTCTGTATAGTGTAGGGTTAGCAATAAGTTCTCCTTTAGCAGTGAATTGTTACCCTGTTACCATTGGTGTATGGCAAGATGATGTTTTTTCCATATTAAACTTCTTGAGTAGATCTATAATGTACTTTGTTTGTTTAAGGTACATTCCACCAGCATCTCTATATATACTTCAATTCCCTAGAAGTAGTGTAGAAGGCCAAGGTCTTTGAGAGAGAAAGCAATGTTTAATTGAGTAATGAAAGTCTCTAAAGACTTATTGTTGCTCCCTACAATTATTATGTCATCAACATATATGAGAAGGAGTATGATATGATCATTTTCTCTAAGAACAAACAATGACGAATCACTCTTGGTGTTTTGAAAGCCCCATCTCAATAAAATGTCTTTCAACTTGTCATACCAAGCCCTTGGGGCTTGCTTCAGTCTGTAAATTTCCTTGTTTAATTTGCATATGTGGCCAAGCTCTGTTGAATCTGTATATACTTTAGGTTGATGCATGAACACATTTTCTTTAAGATTGCCATTCAAGAATGCATTATTTATGTCTAATTGTCTAACCTCCCAATTTAAATGTAATGCAATGGATAAGACAATTCTTATCGTGCTGGACTTGACCACTAGACTAAAGGTTTTACCATAGTCGAGACCCGTAGTTTGTTGAAAACCTTTGGCAACCAATCTTGCTTTCCTTCGTTCAATTGAGCCATTTGCCTTGTATTTAGTTTTAAAGACCCACTTGGAGTCTATGATGTTATTTTGCCCCTGAAATGGTACCAAAGTCCATGTATGATTAGTTGCTAGAGCTTTAAATTTTGCATCCATGGCTGCTTTCCATTTTGGACTGAGTAGAGCTTCATTACAATTTTTTGGTTCCTTGTCTTTTGTGTCTATTTCTGACAGTCCTATATCGAGAAGTTTTGGCTTGTAGATCCCTGTCTTGCTTCTGGTTTGCATCCAATACGTATTGTCCTACTGAGTCTATTGGTTATTTTCTTCTGGTGTATCCTTTACATGTGAGGTTGCCTCATCTGCATAAATAGAGTTATCATTAAGCCTTGGTTGATCATCATTGACAACTAAGTCACCGATAGTTGGTTGCTCTTCATTGGAAACTAAGTCACCTTCTTGATGATTCATCTCCCTGTAAGTTGAGTCAACTGTGTGACTTGTAGTGGTTCTTACAGGACAAGAAGGAAGAACAATAGGGATTGTTCCAATAAGTGTTTTTAATGAATTTCTTGTGTCAAGAAAGCCATCATGGAAAGGAAAGTGATTCTCATTAAAGACCACATATCTTGAGATGAAAATTCTGCCATGAGAGTTGAGGCACTTATAACCCTTGTGAGATTTGCTGTATCCTAAGAATAGACATTGTGTAGTGTGAAATTGAAGTTTGTGTTGATTGTATGGTTTAAGGAAAGGATAATAGGCATAACCAAATGGCTTTAGAGCATCATAATCAGGTTTCTTTCCAAATAACAATGAAAAGGACTTTCATTTGGGTTAACTGATGAAGGCAATCTATTGATGAGATAAACTGAGGTAGAGAAAGCTTCCCACCAGTAGTGTAAAGGCATTTTAGCCTATGCCAAAAGTGTGAGCCCTAGTTCAGTCACATGTCTATGTTTCCTTTTAGCTCTACCATTTTGTTGAGAAGTATATGTGCAAGACATTCTAAATTGAATTTCCGATTTAATGGCTATTTTTTGGACAGGTTTAAACTCACCTCTACCGTCACCTTGAAGACCTTTTATCTTCTTGTTAAATTGGTTTTCAAGTAGGCTTTTGAATTGAGTGAAAGCATGTATTGTTTCTGATTTTTGTTTCAAAGGAAAAATCCAAGTGAACCTACTGTAATCATCAATGAAAAGAACATAGTACTTAAAATTAAAGGGAGATAAAATTGGGGCAGGTCCCCATACATCACTTTGAATCAATTCTAAAGGTTCCTTAGCATGAGAGGAACAAGATTTAAATGGTAACAAGTGAAGTTTTCCAAATTGACAAGCTTCACTAAATGAAAATTGATGTGATGATGTCTTGACATTGCAAATCTTCAGCACCTTTTCTAAGACTTTATTGTTGGGGTGTCCAAGCTTTCTAGGCCAATTCTATGTAGACACATGGATCTTTATTGACTTGAGAGTTGACACTTGAAAGTTAGTATAATCCATCTCTAAGTTTCCCTTTTAGTAGTATTTTCCCTGTCAATTTGTCCTTCACATAACAGTAGTTTGCATCAAATTCAACAAGGGCATTATTGTTGGTAGTTAGCTTAGATACACTCAACAAATTTTTTGTTATTTCTGGAACATATAGAACATTACACAAGTTGAGGTTATTCAATTTGGTTGTGCCTGAGGCCAATATTTTCAATCTTTCACCATTCCCACTAAGAGAGAAGAAGTCATACCATTGTTTTTGTAAGACCAGTGGAATTTAATTAATTAAATATATAATTAATTAATAAATGCGGGAGGGGAAATAATTATGACATTAAATTATGGTTGGTATGACGTGGAAAAGTGCTAGCTCATGTGGTTGAGAGCACTTTGATTGTGTGAGAGGACTTGGGTTTGAGTCCTATGCATGCTAACTTTTAATGTTATTGTTTTATTATTTAAATCTATGAAAAACATGTTCTGGTATGTTATGATGATTGAATTGTGATTTCTAGCATGAATTATGAATTGGTTAAATGGTTTGGTATTTATTTGGTGATTGCATGGTTATGGGTTCAAGCCTTGGAGAACTTACATTAAACTTTATATTTTTGGCATTTTTGGCTTTGACGTGAATATGGAAAGGTGGGAAGGAAACCTAAGTGAGTGGGCAGCCAAAGGAGGCTGGAAAGGCAACCGTAGGGGGGAGTTGAATGGCACATTATGTCCTATTCAATGGCATTTTCGTTTTGGGATTAATCACTTAGTTTGGGCACACTTTAAAAAGGAAAATTAGGTTAAGGGCTAAGGTTTGACAAGTTGGGAAGCATACCAGAGAGAGAGCACGAAAATCTGAGAGTTGTGAGACTTGAGGGAGGGTTGCGTTGCTGAATAGTGAGGAAGCAAGGAAGGTGGGTGATCAAAGGGGAACCTTACAAATTGTCAAGCTTAAGCGAAGTAGAACCAGGTTAGGGGAGCTGGACTCCGTTTTCTTGTTCTTTTAATAATTGTCTAAATAATGTGATCACTTGAATGCATATTTCCCCTTTATTTTGTGTGACATGGATTTCTGGAAATTTTCCAAAATCCGTTTGGCGGGCTATACATAGCCGCCAGGCGGTACATGCCAAATTGTGTGTGTTCTGGGTTCAGTGATGAACCGCCTAGCGGTGAAACCCTGTACCGCCAGGCGATGCGATGCTATTACTGTGTTTTCTGGCTTCTCTGATGAACGACCTGGTTGTGATGAATTTCTGCCAGGCGACGCAAAGCTGTTGACACGATTTTTATGATTCTGCGCATTTTGGGTGGGTTCTATTCAGGGAAAATTTGAGGGTTTGTGGTGACGAGAGGATTGAAGCAGTATTTTGTTGAATATCATTAGGAATGATCCAAGAAATTGATGGAACAGTGTTAGGGTGGGAAAGCATGGAGACCTTGTTATTGAACCACATGAGGTGAACTCGTGAGGTGGAAATATGGTATGGGTCGAGTAGAGAGTCACACATTGGGCGGTATACGAGTGAGTGAGAGTAAGATCTAGGGGATAATTGAACAAGGGACATTGCAGGAGAAGGAGGGAAGTTGTTAAGGGAATGGACAGAACCTGGGAATTTCCAGGATTGGTGTACCGCCTGGCGGTGTGGGGCTTACCGTCAGGTGACCGTTCAAGTGGGATGTTTCTAGATTGAGAGTGAGTTGAGAGTCAGAGGAAGTTCGGTGCGATTGGGAGGGGGGGCCTTTAAGAAGGAGTCGAGAATTTCGGAATGGTGAGTTTATGAAACGGAATTATAAAAAAAAAATAAAAATGGTGGATGGTTTACGTAAGGATCATAGATAATAAAGGTAAATTAGATGCTGGTACGAGACATGAAGTAGTGACTGGTAATACATGACCTTAGTGAGCGAAGATAAAAACAGTAAGGAATACCTGAGATTAGTGGACAAGGGAATATAAGATAGCAGGAATAAACTTTTGTGCTTAGGTGAGTTACTTAAACCAAAAAATTCTATTTTGTGTGAGGCAGGTTAGTTGGTGACACCTTAAGGTTAATTGTATTGTCAAATTGGGGTTTGAGAGCAAAGAGGGTAAGTTGAGATGGGGAGTTATGTTAACCTTGATGGCATCTTAATTTAGGTATTGGGGGTGCGTGAAAAGGGTTGTAGAGAAATTTTATGGTGAGGTATGGGTGAATTGAGTTGTAGTGTAATCTGATTGGACAACCTGGAAGTCAGTGCAGTGCAACTTACTGATATGGCACCTGGCGGTAGGGTTCAGACCGCCAGGCGATAATCAATATACTAATGGCTCTAGAGTGAGTGGCGCCTAGCGGAGAGGGAGATCCTGCCAGGCGGACGGAGCAATAATAGTGACGTTTTGAAGCGTCGGCGCCGGGCGGTGGCGACATAACTGCCAGGCGGTGGCGACTAGAATCATGTGTTTTGAGGCGCTTGGCACCTCGCGGTACGTGACACCCGCCAGGCGGTCTGGGAGCTGGCAGTGCCTAGCGGCACGTGTCCCCCGCCAGGCGATTTTTACTGTTGCAGCTTTGAGTTTTGATTATGTATCTGTGATCTACAGTGCGTCTAGTGATGCTTTAAAGGTGGGATTGCTGGTGTTCCTTGAGTTGTGGCTCGAAACGTATCCCTTGTGTTGTGACTCGGGATAGGGGTTAAGCACGTGGTATTCCTTGAGTTGTGGCTCAGAATAACATCTCTTGAGTCGTGGCTCAGAATGGCGGATGAACACGAGAAACCCTTAAGTTGTGGCTCGGGTTGGCGAGTGTTGCCGATGTGAGTGTGCTGGTTGTGGCCAGTACGGATGGGTCCAGATAGATTGCCCTCGTCAGTTGTTGGTTGACGAGTTTGGTAGTCTTGGGACGATACAGACTATGTTCGTATATGGGAACTCTACCTGGCATTGCGGTGTATGATCCGTAGCATGTTTTCCCGCACGTGCTCTATCGGTTGTGGCCGATAGGTATGGCAGCAAGTCACCTTGAAGTAATCATTAGACGATGTAGAACACGAATAATCTGATTTGGGGGTCGGATTGCAGGAATAAAAGTATAGGGCAATGTGGGAAGTTAAGTTAGGTGTTGTGATATGTATGCATATTGATATATATGTTTATAGCATTGTATATATGATTTATCTGATAAGCTCACTCTATCTGCGTGTGTTTGACGATGATCGTGTACGCGGTACACGGGAGCAAATGTTGATGATGCAGTTGTGGCCTATGTACTGTCCTTGCTCTATAAGCATATATTTGGGATAACTGTCAGACGTGTATGCTTGTTCTTCTTTTGTCAATGGCTTCATGGTGTGCCTTAGTTTTATCTCTGTGTTTTTGGGATAATTGTAAGGAGTGACATTTATACTCCATGACAATGCTCTTTACGTTATATCTTATGGTGATGTTTTATTTAATTAAGCGTATTTATTAAACGGGACGTTACAGCAGAGGAGAATGCAAAGTCAAAAGGAGAAGAAAAGGAAAGCAAATGACAGTATGTCATAGCGTTGGATGAAAAATTTGTTTGGAACAAACGGCAATAGGTTACAATAGCTTTCGTGAGGAGAGAAAAATAAAGAAGACAAATACAACTTTTGACTATCTCATTATTGGTGACAAGTCTCTAAAAGAACCATCTCTATAGTGACACAAACGACGATTCTAATTCTTTCGTCGCCTATTCTTTGTTAATAATTGGATTAAAAATATTTTTTGTCTTCAACTTTTAGTAAGAATAGAAATTAGTCTTTTTAATCAAATTTTGTTAAATTTATTTGACGTTCAAACACGTTTTAATGATATTATTTGAGTTATTTACATCATTTGACATGTTTCCGATTTAATATTAGCTAACAAACACGTTGAAAATATTAAATAAATTTAACAAAATTTGGTTGAAAGGACTAAATTCTCGAATGTTTAGAGATGGATGACTAAATGGGTCTAAGATTTCAAATAGAAACTGTTCCTGCAGGAACAAAAAAGAGATATTAGGGAACACAAATAATGTCTTACCTCAATCCTTGACCTCTCAAGCTGGCTCCTTCTTGACTTGCACATGTCATCTCCTAACGTAGACAATCTAGACCCTTAGGGGGTTACCTGCGGAGATGGCTCCAACGATCAAGTCAGCAAAAATTCTCTTCAGAAATCAAATCTTAGATTAGGAAATTAATGAAAGTGTACCCCTTAATTGTTGGGATCCACGCGTATTTATAGAGTTATTAATTATGTCTGCCATCATTATGGGTTGGGCCCCCTAGCTGTGTTGGGCCAACGTTCGGATCCTAGATGGGCCTGGGCCAAGCCCAAGTCCCGTGTTTGCGTGTTAATACTAGGGGTCTTGTTTGTGATATTCTAAGTTTGGAGTTAGTAACTCCTTATTATGTATTTTCCTTTACAATAGGCGGCTTGAGCCGATATATGATGCTGCCTAACTGGTTACTCATGCACTGCTTTTATTTGTGGGGCTATACCTAAGTAGTTTTGGTCGTGTAGTTATCCAGATCTACCTAGATATAGTACAGAAACTAGTTCTGATTTTTAGTGAGTTAAAAGATAAAAAACATATTTAACCTTTAATAATTTTAAAATTGACTTTGCTTCATTAAAGACTATATTTTTATAAAAAACCGTCACCTATCTTCGTCATTATTTTATGTTTGTGTGTTAATGACCGTACCATTTTAATATACATTCTTATGATTTAAAAATAAATAAATTATGGAGACATCAACCAGTACTTGTTAGCCATATTTTGGCATCTATTTATACGACATGAAATCCCACCGAAAATATTTTTGTTATCTTTATACATCTAACAGCGTTTGTCAATTTTTAGTGTGCAATTATTATATGAAGTATGGACCAATTCCAATTGAGGGTGGAAAGGGGTTCGCCGTAGCTGATATGCTATATGTATGTTTACGTATGAAGCATCATGACCCAAATGAATTCTTGACTAGTACAGTTGTCTTTCATGCGCAAAAATAACATAACATCATTTACTAAGTCAAAAAGAAAAATCAAACATAAAGTAAAACATCGTGGAAGTCTATCAGAAAAACAATATTGATCAATTCTACCGGAATTTTGTTGAATGATTTATTACTTTAATGTTAAATTTGACAATATCGGGAAAAATTCTTTTAGATTAAGTCCGATTTTGTTTATATAGTAATTTTAAGATATTAATATTTGAAATTGAATATCATAGAATTTAGTGAAAAATCATTTTAATAAATTTTACTTGTATCGTAGAAAAATGTTATAAAGATGAAAAAGAGTAAATTCTAAAATATTTATTATAAATTAAAAAAAAAAAAGCCTCAAAAATGTATTTATATACGAAGTTATAGGCCATCACTATACTAAATTAAGGCACACTCTTGAAATAGTCTCTTAAATCACTTGCAAAGACTAGTCATTGGAAACCAGTTGTTTTCGCAATTAATAAATTGGGAAAAGGTTAGTTTGACAGGAATTCATTTAACATTCCTTTTTAATAATATATATATATATATATATATATATATATATATATATATATATATATAATATAACTTTAAATTAAAAAATAATATAAATATAATTAAAATATTATTATTTTAGATTGTGTATTTTATTTTTTTGTGGTGTGACATATAATCTCTCAATTAATTGAATTAGAGACCGGCACCAATATGGCACTATATTTTCTATTTTTTTTAAGAAAGTCATGCATTCCTTGTGATTTGATTGTTGTACAGTTATGAAAATTTAAATAAACGAAAAATTTTAAATTCTAATAAATAGAACACATCTCTGAATTAACTGTTTAACAGAAAATGAAACAAAAGAGAAAATAAAATATCTAGTGATCAAGAAGATCACATGGTCTCCAGCATTTGCATGTAACTGGTATTTATTTAAGCCTTTTACGATAAAGAATAAATAATAATAAATTATAAGTGAACACTATTAAGAACCTCACGGGTCATTCAATAAAGTTAGAAAGAAGAACCAACGTAAATCTCAAGCTGTCGAAAGAGATCAAGTTAGAAGAATGAAGAACCGAAGCACTTACATATACCAGCCACTGTCATCTTATCCTGAATTTCTCATACGAGTTTAACATACACTCAGCTCAGTCCACACACAAAAATGGACATTCGTCTTTTCAAGCTTATGGTTGCATGCGTACTTACTTGTACCTTCTCTCAAAACTTCAATAGCAATTAGTTCTATTGAAGTGTCCCAAACCATGAGTGATGGAGAGACTTTGGTGTCAAATGGTGGAAGCTACGAACTTGGGTTCTTCAGCCCAGGTAATTCTCAGAAACGTTACTTGGGAATTTGGTACAAGAATATCCCAGTGAAGAAAGTCCTTTGGGTTGTTAATAGGGTCAACCCCATCAATGATTCCTCAGGTATCTTAACACTTAACACCACTGGCAATCTTCTTCTCACCCAAAATGGGTCTCTTGTTTGGTACACTAACTCTCACAGAAAAGCGCAGAATCCGGTGGCAGAAATCTTGGAAAGCGGCAATCTTGTGATAAGAAATGAGGGAGAAACTAACAAAGAAGAGTATTTGTGGCAAAGCTTTGACGATCCCTCTGATACACTATTGCCTGGGATGAAGTATGGATGGGACCTCCGAACAGGTCTCGAATGGAGATATACTTGTTGGAAGAGTCCAGACGACCCATCCCCGGGAGACGTTTCTCGGGTTTTAAAACTCTATAACTATCCAGAGTTTTATATAATGAAGGGAACACAAAAGTGGTTCAGGTTTGGACCTTGGAATGGCCTATATTTTAGTGGAACACCAAGTGTATATAACAACACCATTTTCTACTTCAATATGATCAGCAATATGAAGGAGATTTACTACACATATAGCCTTGCAAATAGTGCAACCATCACATTTACTGTGACAAACGAAACGGGTAAAGTGTATCGCTATGTGTGGACTGAGGATGATCAAAATTGGACGACGTTTGGATACTACCCGAGTGAGTTTTGTGACACTTACGGCCTCTGTGGACCCAACGGGAACTGCGTAGATACCCAAACACAAGTCTGTCAATGTTTGAAAGGTTTCAAACCAAAGTCGCCGCAAAAATGGAACTCGTCTAATTGGCATGGAGGATGTGTCCGCAATGAACCGTTGATTTGCAAAGGTAAAGACAAAGATGGATTTAACAAATTCGAAGGGCTGAAAGTTCCAGATAGTACACATACTTGGTTGGATATGAGTATTGATCTAGAGGAATGCAAAGTGAAGTGTTTGAGTGATTGTTCTTGCATGGCCTACACTAATTCAGACATAAGAAATGGAGGTAGTGGATGTGTCATGTGGTTCGGAGATCTCATTGATATAAGACAGTTTCAAAGTGGAGGACAAGATCTATATATCAGAATGCCTGCTTCAGAGTTAGGTAAGCTCAAGATCAACCTAACTTTGTTCTTTTCATTTTGTTAGTATTTTAAGGTTGTGAAAGGGATAGTTGAAGGGATAGAGAAAATGTGTGGATAGTAGAGTGTGAAAGTAGTAGTTGGAGAAGTGTATTTTGTAGTTGAGAGTAGTTGTATTGGATGTTGTGTTAGTTGTTCTTCATGTTACAAAATGGTAGCATACATGGGTATTTATAGACCCATAGATTATTCTAGAAACTCCTAGCTAGAACTAATGCAAATACTTCTATATTTTTCTACATAGTTGAATGTTCTTGATTTTTCTTTCTATCCTAGACTTTTCTCCAATACTCTAGAAGTTTCTTTACATTTCAATAACTCTATCTTATATTTTTCTAAATTGTTCTAGAATTTGCATTATACTTCAATACATTTAAATACAACTTTGAAAGGTCTAAAATCACTCTTTACTTTATTCTTCATCTGTTTCAACCCACACAGAACCTGTTTATAGGCCCAAGAGGAACACGGTAGCAATAGTTGCTTCCATCGTTGCAGCAATTTCTGGTGTTCTACTGCTGAGTTCTTGTTGTATCTATAGATTCCGGAGGAACAGTGCTGGTAAATTGTTGTTTAGTCCCATTTTCACTACAAAAAAATACATAGCATGGATCATTTTATGGAGGTTAAAAAGACTTCCACAAATAAAAATTATTATATGACCAGATTATGATAGATTTTATAAAAGCTGATAATAGAGGGACTTTTTTTATTATTTTTAGGAGGTTTATGACCTTCGCAGATTGCAACACATTTTTCTCTAATGAATTCATGTGTTCCCTCCTTATTAATGAATCTTTCCCTTTCATTCGAAAACCTAAGTTCAGAATGTTGATCGATTCTGCTTCGCGATTAAGTCATGTCGTAGCCTCCGTTGCAGCGATCTTCGTCGCGTCTGCTCCGTCGCACCAGTTCCGTCACGCCAGCTTTGTCCCATGGTCTTCGTCGTGCCAGCTCCATTGAAAACCTAATTTCAGAGTGCCAATCGATTTCGCTCCGCGATTAAGCCATGTTGTAGACTCCGTTGCAGCGATCTTTCGTCGCGCCAGCTCCGTCGCGTCGTCGCCAACTCCATTGCGCCAGCTCTGTGATTCAGCTTCGTATGTGTCCTTTTGAAGGTGCTTTTCTTCTTCTCCCCCATTTCTCTCATATTTGTATTTCTACTTTGTACTCTATATATGTACATGTTTCTGTAGATAGAAAAAAAGAAAAGATGCTCGTGCAATTATATTGGGTATGGAATCATCAATAATACAATCACACCAATCATCATTTGTCACAATAGGCATTATTGTCACTTGGTAATGGTTTGAGTTGGACCCTCTTTTCTTGATTTTGCCTAATCCAGTGGGAGCCGATTAGAAATGGCTTAATCATTAGTCGGGGAATACTTATGTAGTAGGCAACAATAGCTGAGACTTTGAGGTTCATTGTATTTGAATGTTTCAGGTCCTCTTGGTTTTAAGTACGAGGAATATGATGCTTCTTCATTTTTATTGCTTCAAACTGATGTTTGAGCTTTTATTGTATTTATTATTATTATGTTATGCTTATTTATTGGTCTTTAATATTTACCATAACTAGTTTTGGTAGGTTAGTAGCATAATATTTGTAGACTTGCCAGTTTTCACTGGATTCACTTATCCCACATCAGTTGTCTGCTACTCAACGAAGTGATTGGATACTTGTTCACCAGGCCCATCAATTTCTAAGAAAGGTGTTCATCCTGTTCTTTTGTTTCTCTATTTCACAATCATCACCTTTTTCTGCTCTGTTTGTAGACAAAAGATTAGTTGTTACAGTGATTATTAACTGTTTGCAGTGGCTGATTGATCATCCAACTTTTTTATCAAACGAAATTTACATCGGTGGCGATTCGTACTCTGGCATTCCTATTCCAGTCATTGTTCAAGAAATTTCGCAAGGTAAGAAAGTTTAGTGGTTGCCAAATTCTCTTGTTTTTAGCAAATGAAAAAGGGGTTCAACCATGGATAAATCTCCAGGTTAGCATCTTAAAGTATCTCTTTGACGTTCGGTATACATTTTTCCACAATTATTACTACAATGTTTCTGTGAGGAGAATAAGAAGTTTAGGAGTGAATTTCTTATATACATTAATTTGTTTTGTACAATGATTGATTGCATTAAAAAGCTTTGAAAATTCGGATGTAAGATCTCCTGCAAATACTGAAAGTGCTCACTGCTTGATCATATATTCCAAGTAGTTAGTTAATATTAAACACAAATTTGACCAATTTAAAGTGAGATTTGAGTAGTTGATTATAATACCTTGTGTAGCATGTCTCAATTGTCAAACATGTATTTTGATACAAAAATAAAATGTTCGTCACTGTTTATTCTTCTGAAAAACTAGTAAAAAAAGGCTTTATTTTAAGTGGCGTGACTCCGTAAAAAATTGTTTGCCAACTTTGATTCTATTATCATCTTCGTTCAACGTATAAATCCTTTTAGAAAAATAATATTCTTACGATCAGTTCAAATATTTGATAATTTTAATATAGTAATACAGATATTCGAGTCAATAAAAAACGACATAAAATACTAATAAATGTGCCATAAACAGCTGTCTGTTTGAACTATAGTTTTAATTTCACATACCACATAACTTTTCTATATTGCTGATAGTGGGATCATGACCTTATGGTTCCTTTCTTGGCAACTCAACCTATGGCCATTCAACCTATGTGTACTTCAACTTATACTGGCAATTCAACCTATGGCCATTTTAGACTGTCTCCATCTTTGTGTTTCTCCAAATAAACTAGATACTTTATTTTCTCTAATTACTTCAATGTGTTGAAGATCAGTTCCCCTTAAAGGTTATGTTGTTGTTAGCTAGACACTTTAGCGTATTGCCGGAACCAATCCTCAGGCCACTCTCATGATGCTTGCAGTATGCCTTGTCTCTCTCTCTCTCTCACTGTTTTAGTGTTGCATTATTTGCTAGAGTAATAAAAGCCACTACAAAAAATCGCGTATATAACGGCGTTTTTAATATGGCGGTTCTTTGAAAATGTCACTTTTTACAGTATAATACGGCATTTTTAGAACTGTCATATTTTACATGCAAAATATGGCGTTTTTAACTATCATATTATTAAATATCGTACTATTATTGAAAAATATGTCATTTAAAATCGTCACTTTTCAATAATTTTTTTATACTTTGAAATCCTTTCTCGATTTTTAATATGTGAGTCCCTCTCTTTTGCTTCTTTTTTTTTTGTTAAAAATGGATTCCCTCCCTTTTCCAAAATCAATATTTTCATTTCTAATTTTCTGATTTCACTTTCCAAAATCACTATTCACATTCATTTCCCTTCAATGTGTCTACTTTCAAGG
>Ga0214545_1002047_pt1 | contig 38683 bp, 25 predicted proteins | sample CNSS4metaG_FD_160064 | JGI IMG/M metagenome (GOLD analysis project Ga0214545, IMG submission 160064) | Root nodule microbial communities from cowpea collected in UCLA plant growth center, Los Angeles, California, USA - CNSS4 | ecosystem: Host-associated > Plants > Roots > Nodule | place: USA...
TCACGTGATAACATGAAAGATAAACTTTGATATGTGATTCTATTTGAGATTGATAGTGAATTTTGTTAAAAGAGAAAACAATATTATCATTCATTTAAACTCCATGTGAAATTTTCTTTTAAAACTAATGTTCTAAACTGAAATTGATTAACATAGTTAAACTCACCTTATTCAATCTATTATCTATTTCAATATTAAATTACTGGTTAAATTATCATTTTGATCCCTCTATTTGTCATGAAATTTCATTTTGGTCCTTGCGTTTTTCGTTGTCTCAATTTGATCCTCATTTTCTTTAAAATGACTCAATTTGGTCCTCACCATTAACTTTGACCAGACGGTGTTAAAGTCAATGTCACGTGTCAATTTCTGGTTTTTTTGAATTTTTTGAATTTTTTTTTTGAATTTTTAAAATTTTTTTTGAATTTTTTATTTTTGACACATGTCATTTCACCGTTGTGCCACATGTCAAAGTGACTCAATTTGGTCCCTATATTTGTTTTTAATTTCAATTTAGTCCCATTTTTTGTAAAAATAAAGCAATATTGTCCCTCCTTAGATTGAGACTCAATTTAATCTTTGTATACAACTTATGATAATATTCTTAATAAAATTGACATTTTTATTAAATATTTATAGAAATATTTTTAAATAATTTTTTTTAGTTTTATTATTAAACAAAGTTAAACCCCAAACTTAATTTCAAAAATTAACAATTTTGTCATCGTATATAAATGCATCAAGTGTATCATATTATACAAATTTGGTAAAGATGAAAAATCAAATAACTTGTCATATATAAATTTAGGAATTAAATTTCAAGTTCAAAACAAAATCAAAGTCTAATGTGTTGTGTAGAATTTAAAGTTAATTTAAAATATTCATAAAAATATTTAATAAAAACGTTAATTTTAATAAGAATATCACCATAAGATTTATAAAAAAGCAAATTTAGTGTCAATTTGAGAAAGGACAATATTGCTTCATTTTACAAAAATTGTGACTAAATTGAAACTAAAAACAAATATAGGGACCAAATTGAGTCACTTTGACATGTGGCACGACTGTGGAGTGACACGTGTCAAAAAGAAAAAAATTTAAAAAATTTAAAATATTAAAAAAAAAATTAAAAAAATCAAAAAAACCAGAAATTGACACGTGGCGTTGACTTTAACACTGTCTGGTTAAAGTGAACGGTGAGGACCAAATTGAGACAACGAAAAATGCGAAGACCAAAATGAAATTTTATGACAAATAAAGGAACCAAAAGGATAATTTAACCTAAATTACTCTATGGTGGATTCATATTGAAATATTGTTTCAAATGATATACATAAGTTGTTGTAATATCCAATCTTAAAAAGTGATATAGTAATAATTATAGAGATTGTTTTGACAGAAATTTAAGGTTGAATTATGAGATTAAGAGAGGGAAAGTTGTAAATCTAAACTGAATGTAGTTGGTTATGCTATTCCTTGGATTATGTGTCGAAATATGGTTGTAGAGAGGTTGACGAGTTCAGTACGCATTGTGAGTGCCGGAGGTTTCTGAATCTGACTTGACGCACCCCACCAATTATGCATACACCCTCAACAACACACACCGTCACACACGTTGCTTCCTTTTCTTCGATATTGACAACCATGTCTTCCCCACCCATCGGTGTACAACTTTTTCTTTAATCTAAATAACTCTCATCATTTTCTATTATTATCATTGCAGTGTTGATTTTTTTTTTTTTATAGTTAGAAAGTAAAACCCTCTTCTTTTTGTTGTCAGCTTATTTCACTGCAAGAAAATTGTATTTGTCGACCTAAATGAGTAGAAGGCAGTCTTAGTCGTGATTAGTTGCCACCTTGCGTCAGAGCACGAAGGGACAAAAATGGTGCGAAAGCTATAACATTAGTGTGGGTTTGTATTAACATGCTTGCTATCATCATTGGTTAAAATGATGATAACTCGTTGTTAAGTTTAGAACATTATGTTATTATTTTTAGGCTTAATTATATAGTTGGTTCTGTATTTATTCGATTGGTTTAATTATATCTTTTTATTTTATTTTGGTTCAGTTTAGTGTTTTAATTTTTTTTAAAATAGTTCAATTTAATCATTTCTATTAAGTTGACATTAACGTTTTTCATGTATGTTACATGTCAATTCGTGAAATTTAAAGAAAAAAATTATTTTTCAAAATTTAAAAAAAAACATAAACATGTCAGGTTATGGTCTTGTCACGTGAGAGTGTCATGCACTAGTGTTATTGCCACATGATAATGATTATTTTTAATTTAGTCTCTCTATTTTTTAAAATGATCCAATTTGGATCTCTCTAATTTTAGATCAAATTAGTGATTAAACTTAATTATAATTTATATATACATATTAAAATAATTTTTTAGAATTTATACATCAAATCATTGTACTTAAATACTCAAAATTATTTTATTTTTTTTACATTTTTACACTTTTAAAAAATAAAATAATTTGAATATTTAGGTGGAGTAATTTGATGTATAAATTCTAAAAAGTTATTTGAACATGTATATTAAGGTGTAATTAAACTTAATTACTAATTTGGTCTCAATTTGGAGATAACCAAATTGGATCGCTTTAAAAAAAAAAAAGAGAACTAAATTAAATCAAAATTTTAAATATAGGGACTAAATTGAAAACAATCATTACCATGTGCCAATAACATTACACGTGGCACTACCACTACCATATGGCATTATGACTACCACGTGGTACCACCATGACCTAACACATGGAAAATTTCATTTTGTTTTGAAAAAAAATTTAAAACATTAAAAAGTAATTTAAAAAATTGAAAATTCGACGAATTTGACATGTGACATGTACAGATACAAAGTTAATTTCAAATTAACAGAAATAACCAAATTGGAGTGTTTTAAAAATTTGGAAGACTAAATTGAACAAATAAAAAATAAAGGAACAAAATTGAACCAATCGAATAAATACAAGGACCAAATGTATAATTAATCTTTATTTTTAAAATATAGTTTCGATTTAGTTTATCTTAGTTTGACGAAATGTTATTTAGAATTAAAAAGAGATTTTAAGAATTATGAAAATTTAAAAGAATTAAAATGAACAACATCGATTTAGCTCGTTCTATAAGATGCTACATATTATTAAATCCTTAATTAGTATTTTGGTCTCAATACTGGTGGAGTTTATTTAATTTAATTCCTTAACTTCTTTTGTCCTTAATTGAGTCTTCATTTTATTTGAAATTATTCAATGTGATCCCTTCCATTAGTTTGATGTTAAAATCATGTGGAAAGTAACCATATGTTAGTCCAAAAAATCTTATCCCACTTGAACCCCTCTTCTCCGACAATACAATCCCACCATGAACCCTACTCCTGCTACCGCTGCTATAGTCCCCCTTCTCCTCTCATGTCTTTAACCGTCACAACCCCTACGTCCTGTTTCCACTTCAACCTTGCGATGTCGAAGCCTCTTTAACTTCAAGTGCATAACCACCACCACAATCACATCAATAGAAGTGTGAAGAAAATGAAAAGTTTGGTTGAACTAACTTTGGAAGAAAAGGTGATAGTTTGTGATCAAAGTTGCTCCCTTTATCAAATTTATTTATTATACTTTTGAGTTCTCCTTCTTCTTTCCTCTGTGTTAACTTTCACATAATTTTTAGATCAAAAGACATATATAGATTGTTTGGTTAAGGAAGATGAGTGAAGATGTAGGAATAAAAGACCAGGCAACACCTTCACACTTGGTTTCTTCAGCTCTTCCATCTACATTGAATCATAAGTTTCTTCCCCTGACTTGTACTCAAAGGAAGTTCGTAGAATAGCTCATGACATGCCTTGTTGTAGTCAGTCATCAATTCCAAATCCTTAACACAAATCAAACAACTCCACGCAGAAAGATAAAAAAGAGAAATATTGTTATCTATTCGTATTGCAGATGTTGTGTTTATATAAACAAAATACCGTACAATCATAATCTCTATGATAAAGCCATCATTGAATACAATAAACAACATAGGAAATAATTGATAATGATGGCTGCACACATAAGAAATAATACATAGACATAATATCAGGGATATTGGGATAATATTATTGACATAATATCTCTAGCATTGATTGTAATAATTAGAATCATAACTTTCTCTAACTCCATCTCTCAAACTAAGGTGACTCATTCATCCCAAGTTTGTTTCTTGAAATGTTGAACTTTTTTTGTGAGAGGTTTGGTTAAACAATCTGCAATTTGATTTGTTGTGGGCACATAGGTTATTGTGACTTGATTCTAAAGAACTTTATCACGAATGTAGTGAACATCTATCTTCATATGTTTAGACCGAGAGCATGCATCACTAGATTGGATGCCAATGCCTTGGCACTTAAGCAGTCACACCACAAAACTAGCTTTCTAGGTATAGGAAATTTCAGCTCATCTAGAAGTGATATGATCCAAGTTACTTCTACTGCTAGGTCAGAAAAAACTCTGTATTTTGACTCAATACTTGACTATGACACCACTTTTGGTTTTCTGGAGGCTCACAAGATCAATGTTTCTCCAAGGAAAACACACTACCCTGCTATGAATTTCCTATCATCTATTCTAGTGGCCAAATCTGAATCAGAGAATCCAACTATATCAATATCAGTTGAGGGTTTGATAAAAAATTTTGTGCCATGGAGATATCTCAGTATTCTTTCTATTCCTTGCTAATTATCTATGGTTGAGGAACTCATATATATTGGTAAATTTGTTGATAGAAAATGTTATGTTTGGTCGAGTGTTGATCAGATATTGTAATGCACCTATAGCTTGTCTATATAGTGTAGGGTTAGCTATAAGTTCTCCTTTAGTAGTGAATTGTTTCCCTGTTACCATTGGTGTAGGGCAAGAGAAAGCTCTTTCCATATTAAACTTCTTGAGTAGATCTCTAATGTACTTTGTTTATTTAAGGTACATTCCACCAGCATCTCTATGTACTTCAATTCCCAAGAAGTAGTGTAGAAGGCCAAGGTCTTTGAGAGAGAAAGCAATGTTTAATTGAGTAATGAAAGTCTCTAAAGACTTATTGTTGCTCCCTGTAATTACTATATCATCAACATATATGAGAAGGAGTATGATATGATCATTTTCTCTAAGAACAAACAGTGACTAATCACTCTTGGTGTTTTGAAAGTCCCATCTTAATAAAGTGTCTTTCAACTTGTCATACCAAGCCCTTAAGGCTTGTTCAGACCGTAAATTGCCTTGCTTAATTTGCATTTATGGCTAGGCTTGGTTGAATTTGTATATCCTTCAGATTGATGCAAGAACACATTTTCTTTGAAATTGCCATTCAATAATGCATTATTTATGTCTAATTGCCTAACCTCCCAATTTAAATGTACTGCAATGGATAGGACAATTCTTATTGTGCTAGACTTGACCACTAGACTAAAGGTTTCATCATAGTCGAGACCCACAATTTGTTGAAAACCTTTGGCAAACAATCTTGCTTTCCTTCACTCAATTGAGCCATCTGCCTTGTCTTTAGTTTTAAAGACCCACTTGGAGTCTATGATGTTATTCTACCCTTGAAATGGTACCAAAGTCCAAGTATGATTAGCTGTTAGAGCTTTAAATTCTGCATACATGGTTGCTTTCCATTTTGGACTGGGTAAAGCTTCATTAACACTTTCTGGTTCCTTGTCTTCTGTGTCTATTTCTAAAAGCCCTATATAGGGCAGTTTTGCCTTGTACATCCTTGTCTTGCTTTTGGTTTGCATCTAGTGTGTGTTGTCCTACTCAGTCTATTGGTTATTTTCTTCTGGTGTGTCTTTCGGTGTGTCATTTACATGTGAGGATGCCTCATCTGCATGAATAGAGATATCAATGAGCATTGGTTGATCATCATTGATAGATAAGTCATCGAGAGTTAGTTTCTCTTCATTGGAAACTAAGTCACTTTCTTGATGATTCACCTCCTTATGAATTAATTCAACTGTGTGGCTTGTAGTGGTACCTGTAGGACAAGAAGGAAGAAATTTAGGGATTGTTCTAGATAGTGTTTTTAATGAATTTCTTGTGTCAAGAAAGCCATCATGAAAAGAAATTGATTCTCATTAAAGACCACATTTCTTGAGATGAAAATTCTGCCATGGGAGTTGAGGCACTTATAACCTTTGTGAGATTTGTTGTATCTCAAGAATACACATTGTGTAGTGTGGAATTGAAGTTTTTGCTGATTGTATAGTTTAAGGCAGGATAATAGTCACAACCAAACGACTTTAGAGCATCATAGTCAAGTTTCTTTCCAAATAACAATGAAAATGGACTTTCATTTGGGTTAACTGATGAAGGCAATTTGTTGATGAGAGAAACTGGCGTAGAGAAACCTTCCCACCAGTAGTGTAAAGGCATTTTAGCCTATGCCAAAAGTGTGAGCCCTAGTTCAATCACATGTTTGTGTTTTCTTTCATCTCTACCATTTTGCTAAGAGGTATATGGGCAGGACATTCTAAATTGAATTCCTGATTCAATGGTTATTTTCTAGACAGGTTTAAACTCACTTCCACCGTCACATTGATGAGTTTTATCTTCTTGTTAAATTGGTTTTCAACCATGCTTTTGAATTGAGTGAAAGCATGTCTTGTTTCTGATTTTTGTTTTAAAGGAAAATCCAAGAGAACCTACTGGAATCATCAATGAAAAGAACATAGTACTTAAAATTAGAGGGAGATAAAATTGGGACAGGTCCCCATACATCACTATGAATCAATTCTAAAGGTTCCTTAGCATGAATAGAAGAGGATTTAAATGGTAATAAGTGAAGTTTTCCAAATTGACAAGCTTCACAAAATGAAAATTGATCACGTGAAGATGTCTTGACATTGCAATTCTTCAGCACCTTTTCTAAGACTTTATTGTTGGGGTGTTCAAGCTTTCTATGCCAATTCTCCTTTAGCGACATGTAGACACATGGATCTTTATTGACTTGAGAGTTGACACTTGAAAGTTGGTATAAACCTTCTCTAAGTTTCCCTCTTAGTAGTATTTTCCTAGTCAATTTGTCCTTCACATAACAGTAGTTTGCATCAAATTCAACAAGGGCATTATTGTCGGCAATTAGCATAGATACACTCAACAAATTTTTTGTTACTTCTGGAACATATAGAACATTATACAAGTTGAGGTTATTCAATTTAGTTGTGCTTGAGACCAATATTTTCAATCTTTCACCATTTCCAACTAAGACAGAAGAAGTCGTACCATTGTTTTCATTGAGATCTTGAAGTTTCTCATTTTGACTTGACTGTGGTATGGAGGCTATGAAAGCATTGTGATTTTCTCTCGTTATTTTCAACATTATGATTTAAATATGTGTATGACTTATCATAGCGATAAAAGCAATTCACTACTATGTGTCTGATCTTGTTACATACCTGACATATTGGTTTAGATCTACCTCTTCCTCTACCTCCTCTAAAGTTAGAGCCCTTCCAATTACCTTGTGTCCCTAGTTTGTTGCTTCTGAAATCAGTTTTGGTTGCAAGGTTTGTTGAAGTATTCATTGAAAGATTATTGAAATTGTTCAATTGTTCTATTATGCTTTCAAAGGCCAATAGTTGGGCTTGTAGATCAACCCAATTAAGGTTGATTTGATCAAATAATTTGACCACCACCGGATTGTAATCAACATCCATACCATTCAGCATTTGAATTATCAAATTTGAGTTTGAGATTGGTGATCCAGCCAACTTTAATTTATTAGCAAAGTTCTTCATTTTGAGAAGATATTGATCCATCTTTCATTTTTCCTTTGCGAGTGTTGTGAAATTCTAACTTGCGGTAGATTGTCCTTGATTTTGTGTGTGCACCTACTAGGCTTTAGGCTTCATCCAAAGTTCCTTAGTGGTTTCACAGTACAACAACGATGTTTCAATATCAATAACCATTGAATTTCTTAGCCACCCTAGGAGAGCTTGATCTTGTGCAATCCACTCTTCTTAGTCAGGATTGGTTTTTTTAGTTTTGTCACTTGTAGTGACAAACGATTATAGGCATTCTTTTATTCCTAGTATATAGCCATCAAGTTTGTAACCTCTTATCAGTGGAAGAACTAGTGACTTCCATAGGAGATAGTTATCTTTGTCTAACTTGACAGAAAAAGTTGTGGATTGGTTTTCTGAGTTTTGTCAATTGCAATGACAAATGATTATGGGCATTCTTTTATTCCTAGTATGTAGCCATCAAGTTTGCAACCTCTTATCAGTGGAAGAACTAGTGACTTCCATAGGAGATAGTTATCTCTGTCTAACTTGACAGAAACAGTTATGGGTAGGTCATTTTTGTGATTTATGTTGGCTGCAGAAGACATGATTGAATCGAGAACCTTCAAGCTTGATACCTCTGATACAAAGAAAGATAAAATGGATAAATATTGTATGTATTCGTATTGTATATGTTGTGTTTATATAAACACAACAATATAATCATAATCTCTATAATAAATCCATCATTGAATACAATAAACAATATAGGAAATAATTGATAATGATGGCTGCACACATGAGGAATAATACACGGGCATAATATTTGGGATATTGGGATAATATTATTGACATAATATCTCTGGTATTGATTCTAATAATTAGAATCACAACTTTCTCTAACCCACGCACATGTTACCATAGGTGGAAACCTTCGTCACAACACCTATATCTGGCCACCAAAGAGGTGGAAAAGGCATTGGGGGTAAGGGAGTAGGGGGCGAGTGGAGGGTTGGTGGTTAAAGATGATGGAGGAGGAGGAGGAGGAGGAGGACTGTGTTAGGAGTAAGGCATGGGCAGGGTTGTGTCTATAGAGAAGAAAAGGTTCAAAAAGGAAAAGAGGGTTTAAACTAACATATGATCATCTTCCAAATGATGTTAGCACAACTTATAAAAGAGACTACATGTAATCATTTTAAATAAATGAGGATTCAATTGAGGGTAAAAAAAATTAAGGGATCAAATTGAATAAACCCCACAAATATTGAAACCAAAATATTAATTAAGCATATTATAGTGTCAATCCCTAAACACTTGCTAGCCGAAAGTTTTGAAAAATTAATATAAAATATTAATATAAATAATAAGAATACAATGTCAACCTAACCGACAATATTGAAAAATTATCTCATTTAAATATTTTATGTCGATATATTTTATGTTAAAGTTCCTCATTTGAGTATAATAATCAAATATCAATCCAAATGAAAATTTAATTACAAGTTCAATTTGAATACAAGAATTTCTAATTAATTTAAATAATATTAATTTATAATAAGTCAAAACTCAATGCATAACTCCTACATATCAATTTAAATTTCAACTCAAATTCAAATTACAAATGAAAATGCAATTTCAATTAATACGACCTTATAAGGAATTTCATTTCCAAAAATTGAAATCCAAATTTCATTTCAATTCCAACTCCAATCCAATTTCAATATAACATGTACTACCAAAATTCAAATCCAAATCAAAACAAGATAAAAAGTTAATTTCCAATAAGACGCAGATTAAATTGCAAAACAAAATGTCATTTAAATGTAACACTTTTTGATGAATTTTAATTTGAAATAAAATTTTAATTTTAGTATTATTGTTTATGTTTAAGCTTTATGATTTAAATTTCAAACTAGTCTTATTTGCAAAATCTATAATTTGAATTCCAAAATAAGTAATAATAAATTATATCAACAAGGAACCAAACCTTAACAACATTCATTAAAGGTCATAAAAAAACAATTTATAAAAGGTAAATTTAGAGATTACATCATATAAAAAGAAAAATATTGAATAATAAATTGAAAATTTAGAAGGTTGGTACAAACATCAAATTGCATGGTGAATTAAAAGTAGTTATGAGAACAATGGAGACAACCATAATAAATACAACATTCATATGGTAATAATATATATATATATATATATATATATATATATATATATATATATATATATATATATATATATATATATATATATATATAACGAGATGAAATTTAAACACACAATCTTCATGTAGTAAATAAAATCTAATGCATGTGTGTTTATTAAAGGCATAATATGTGAAAACCAATAACAGATCATTTAAGTTAAATTGAAGATGAACTTTAATTGACAGGTTGGTCATCAAATTCTTTAGTATAATGAAGGTGAAGCTCACTCGTACATGTTGAAGTGTCTCTATATTGTTATTCTATCGACATGACTAATTATTGCTCCATCAACTTTATTTTTCCTCAAATATACATCCCTTTTTATTTGATTTATTAGTTTTTTTCATTTACTACATTACATGTTTCGGTTGTTTCTTAGGCTTGTTGATGAAGTTGTTTATTCTCAACTAATTGATCAATGGTAAGAGCTAATAATGAGGGTGAAATAAGGGATGACACTCCATGAGGATGTTTGCAATCAAGCCTGTAGTGCCATGATATCTACATCTACTCTTATCTCCAAAAGCATTCTTCCGACATTGAAGCTTTGTTGCTACATTTATCTATTGGGGGTCAAAAGTTTATCCTTCAAAATAATTTGATCGAATGACCCTTGATTATTCTTTGATGTTTTAAATGTTAACAATTTGTTACAAATATAAACAAAGTAAGAAAATTCAAAACCAACACTTGCACAAGTCTGAAAGGCATGACCCCTTACTCAACCACCATTTGTTTTAGTGTGGGTGACATTAAATAACTCATCTGGTTCTACCGGTTGACCATATTTACATTCCTGAAAAAAAATTATAGTTACAAAAATTATATGTTATAGTATTAAATTGAATAATATATAACCAAATGTATATAAGTCATGAAAAATACTTACTAGGCCCAATATAATGTTCAAGTGTAATTTACAACCAGCCAAGTGAAATCTTGAACCCGAGACGAATACCGATTCATTATACATCTATTAGTATTGAACACCACCACCAAGTATTGCCTCCTTAGGAATATTAATAAAATTGAAATGAGACCACCTCTAGCATTTAACATTTGGTTCCTCTAGATCCACAAAAACTCACTAGTTAGCATATATACAACACAAAATAACTTCTTCTCTTTTCAACATTGAATCACATAAAAGAAATTTCTCCATGTATCTAATCCATTATTTGCATGAATTGGACCTCATTTTTCATTAAATTTAGGACATTGATGCCTCATAAAACTCATCAAGGCTAATTGATGTACTTGATTGAACAAATGGAACAATTCCATTTTCTCTCCTAGCAAACTCCAACTAATGTAAAGCAATTTGATCTCGTTGTGCCATAGTGGCATTCTATTCTTGTAATGTTGTTGCTCATATCTTATGGGTCATGCCATGTGTGGCATATCTAATATAGGAGGGGGAGTAGTGGGTTTATGCTCCATCTTCAATACATAAAGAAATAAGATTAGAAATCTTCACATAATATTCTAATTAAAATTCTTTTATCATTTCCTACAAATTTGGAATTAAAAACATTGATGTTTAAATACATATAATTCATAACAAAATACTAACAAAATGAAAACATGTCCAACTATTTTACTAGCTCCTTTTGTGGTACTGCAACATCATTTGATTTTGTACAAGTACGATTATCACAACTCGCATATATGTACACACAAGGGTAAGGATTTTCTTTTTAATTCTTATATAAAGGTATACATATAAAAAATGCAAACATATATAAATTACATCACACTCTCACGATAGATCACACATAACAAAATATAGTTGAATTACTTATGATATAAAATATAGGAATCCTCAATTGTATCTTAATGAAAGTGTAATTTTTCACACTTGAGGCCTTCCGAAAGACTCACATTAGGCATGTCCCAACATAGACTAATACCTAACACATAAAAAATACCATTGGTAAAATCAACCCCAATTTCCTATGTAAGGGTGGTTCCTTGCATATATTATAGAAAACATTAATGCAATAACCGTTTTCAACTTCTCACCACTTCATATCTTATTTATGTTAATAAAACATTAATGAAACATACAATATCTCCTCTTTGTACAATAACATCTCAGACATCCTCACAATAGACCCATAAAGGACAATCATATCATATAAATAACATGAAATGTACAACACAATGTATATCATACACATGCATGCATCTTATTATCACCATTATCAATAATCATACCACACATGCTCATCATCAACATCATCTCACATCAAGTATGGTTGGTTGAGCAAAACCATCTTACTAAAGTAACCTTGCTTCTTTAACATAGGAAGACTTATTCTTACCTAGCTTAGTGATTTAAAGGAGAGAATTTATTTTGTTCTTCCTTTACTAAAAAACTCATTCAATGCTTGAGCGACCATCACTTAATCTCATCCTAATGCTAAATCAATATTGCTTGTTGTATCACCCAAAAGTTCAAATATCATCACTTTCAATGCTTCATCAATTCTTAAGTCACCATATTGTCACTTGCTACGAGTTGACACATAGTGCATGATCTTACACGTTCCTAAACCCCGTGAATCATCACCACACTTCAACGCTTAAAAATTCTCTTATTACTTAAATGTAGCCACTCTAGATGAGAGAGAATTTTCTCAGGCTCTCTCTTGCTCAAGCTTTAACTTATCAGTTGAGCCATATTTTTTTGTCTTTTGAACATCCATAATAACACTTAAAAAATATTGATTGATGCATGCAATAATGATTCATTACTTGAACATCACTTAAGTGGTAGTTCATCGTTGGAGTGATGTTAGCCGATAACACAAATTTCACAAGAGAACATATAACATATTAATATAAATATTACAAAACCACACCTTTCTAGATACCATAATTTGTATTATCATCAATAATTCTTCACATCAATCTATTGAATTTCTCAATAATTATGTACAAATGTCTATAATCTACTTCATCACACATATAATCTAACAATACCACCAACATCTAAATAATATTTTATTGCTAAAATTGTAATTTGTTCTCCTTAGCTAAATATAGTGTGCATATAAGCAAAGCTTTTTCTATACACATCCAAAACTTCCGCACAAGACTTCTAGTAATCCCAAAATATCAAACTTTACACTAATAAGAACTCTCCTTCAACAAATTATAAGAGAAAAGAAAAGGTAATTAAATATTTAATAAGAGATGAACTTACCTCTGTCAAGTTAATCCTCACATTATTACTTCCTCAAAGTTACAATATGCTTGTAAATTAAATAGAATAAACACCTATAATATATATTTATAAGTTTTATATCTCTTAATTATTTAAAATTTTATCACTACTAAAATGTTAGGTCTTACAATTTATATATTTCTTTACATCCTTGTTACTTTATTAAAGAAAATGATTAATCAGTGAGGTGTCACTTCTTTTATTAAACGTCCAAGTTAATATTCAAGATTTTTTTTTATTATTTTTAAATTCTAAAATTTTTCAACTAAAAGGGTTTGAAAATAAAATTCATTCTTTCATACATTGATGTTTTGTTTATATTTTTTTAATACCAGTGACATATCAATTCCATTATACTTATTTATGTATGGAACTAAAATTGTCTATTTGGCCCAATCCATGGGGCTTGGCCTTGTCCTGTGTCTAGGAAAAAAAATTCCAACAAAAAAAAATTCTCCCATAAAAAAAGTCTATAGTGCCAAAAAGTCCACAAAAGTTTGTGAGTCACGTCTAGCCCATGACTTTCTTTTTAAACATGCAAAAAAATATTAATTTTATAAATATAATATGAAACCTTCCCTTTAGCTCGACCTTCATCCAAATCGCTCAAGGTCAATCTTAAACTTAAGTCGTCTTATCTCGACTTTCGGCCCAAACTGACCTAGCTCGAACTTCAAACCTTGGTTAGCTCAAGTTGACCTTCGACCTAAGTTAGGCTGAGCAGTCTTGACCTTTGGCCAGGTCAACCTATCTTGACATTTGATTGGGATCGACTTGGACTTATTTGGCTGAATTTTGACCATCGAAATTCAGTCAGGGTCGTATCAACCGAATTTCAGATAAAAGCCAACTCAGTCAAAATTTGGCCTAGGATGAATTCGGTCGACTTTTGACCATGGCCGACTCGACCGAAATCCAGCTACGGCTAAACTTAGTCATGCTCGACTCATTAAATTCGGCCAAATTTTGAATGTGACAAACTCAGGTCAATTTAGTCAAAACTAAATATGCCGAATTCAACAAAAATTCAGCCTGGATCAACTTCATCAAAATTCGTCTGGGGTCTACTATGTTGAATTCAATCGGTACTAATTTGACCGAAATTCAGTCAGGGATGACATGGCTAAAAATTCAAACAAAGTCAACGCGCTTGAACTCGGACGATCTTCAATCATGATGGTTTCAATCAAATTAAGTTAAATTTCGCCTAGGGCGTACTTGGCCAAATTTTGATCAAACCGACTAGCCCCATCTCGACCTTTTGTTTTGTGCGAACTGCTTTCGATCATCTACCCGGGTGGACTTGTCTAAATCTTTGATCGTGTCGACATTCGTTTTGGGATGCTCATCTCAACCTCTGGCCCGGTTGTATCCTTCGGCTTGGGTCAGTGATCTCGATCATCAGTCCAAGTTGTTCTGTCTTGTGCTTCAACCCGAGCCTAACGGTCTTGAACTTTGACCTTGGCCAAGTTGTCTTGACCTTTGGCCCTGACCAACCTGTCTTGACCTTTGGCCCTGGCCAACCTGTCTCGACCTTGACCTGACTTAACCCTTCCCGACCTTCGATCTAGAGAGCTAGTATCGAATTTTCATCTGAAACAACTCATCTCAACCTTTGACCTAGGTGAGTCTGTCTTGGCCTTTGGCTCAAGATGGCCCGAGTCCATATATGACCCTGCTTGAATGTATTGATTTTAAGAGATAACTAAAGTCTTGTAGTGGGTTCACATCCACCTTAATGCTAACCCTAACCCACCTAAAATAGAGTCTAAGGATTTGGAGATTTTTTTCTCCCTCTCATTAAAAATGGTTTTTGCAAGGATGGTTAGGACCAACCCATGTGTTATGGGTCAAGTTGACAACATTATTTGAAATTATTAATATATGCAACAATGTACGTTAAGTTTTACAAATAAAAATATATACCGGCATTTTCTTCCAAAATTGCACGATAGAAAACGACAATTACGCAAATTTTCAATTACATTCACCTACAATTTAAAGAAAATATGTTAATGTCAATATAAGACATGTTTGGATAAGTCAAATTTTTTAAAAGGTAAAACTAAAATCAATTTTATACATAGGTTATAAAGAAGTCCCACAACCACTCTCCTTATCACATCTTCGAGAGAGAAAGTGATGGCCATGGCAGAGAGCGAGAGAAAAAGGAAGATTGGAAGAGATGAAGATGGCAATGACTAAAGAAAGAACCAAATCTGTGGCGTGATGCAGAGCCAGAGCTCGTTAGAGAAGCATAGTGAAAGGTAAGAAATTGTATATTTCTATTATTGTTGTTGTATTACAGAAAGGGGAAAACCCAGACGGGTTTTATAGGAAAAAGGGGGAAAAAGGGTTACATAGAAACCCTAGATTACTGATTGAATCAGTAATCAACTATAAAAGGGGAAAACGAGAAATCCTAAGGGGGTTAGGGTTTCAATACCTTCCCCTCAAGCTGGATGGTGGATGCTCAACATCCCAAGCTTGTGAACATTGAGTTTGAAGTTGGTACGGTGAAGAGCTTTCATGAAAATGTGAACAAGCTGGTCATTGGAGCTGATAGGCAGAAGACGGAAGAGATTGTTTTGTAGGCATTCACGAATCACATGACAGTCAATGTCAATGTGTTTCGTTCGTTCGTGGAATGAAGGATTCTGAGCAATATGTTTGGCGGCCTGGTTATCATAATAGATAACCGATGGTGGATCAAGCTGAATGCAAAGGTCATGGAGAATATAGCTAATCCATTGAATCTCACAAGAGGTAGTTACGAGAGCCTTGTACTCGACTTCAGAGGATGATCTGGACATAGTGCTATGTTTCTTGGATTTCCATGAGATGAGGGACTCTCTTAGGAAGACACAGTAACCAGTGATACTACGTCTGGTCTTAGGGCATGTGGCCAAATCAGAGTCACTGAAGCCCTTAATTTGTAGATCAGTTTCTCTAGGGAAAAACAATCCTCGACCAGGGGCAGCCTTGAGGTATCTTAAAATATGTTGGGCAGATTGGTGGTGATAAGCAGTGGGTGCTTGCACAAATTGACTAAGAAGATGTACAAAGTAGTTAATGTCAGGTCTAGAGTTGGTGAGATAGAGGAGTTTCCCTATCAATCGCCTATAGGAATCAGCATTGTATGAGGTCTTGTTGGTGTCAAAGAGAGGCTTTGTGTCACTCATGAGAGGGGTTTGGCAAGGTTTGTTGTTGATCATTCCAGTTTCATTCAGTATGTCCAAGGCATACTTTCTTTGGCACATATGGATCCCTTTCTTGGTACTTGAAATTTTAAAACCCAAAAAGTATTTTAGTTTCCCTAAATCCTTGATTCTGAAGGTATGATGCATAATACTTTTGGTTTTATTGATAACCTCCATAGAATTCCCTGCTAGAATAATATCATCTACATACACAAGTAAAGAAGTGCAAGTACTAGTAGTTTTATGTATAAAAAGAGAATAATCAGAGTTAGATTGAGCAAAACCAAGTTTTAAGAGAAATGAGGAGAGTTTAGCAAACCACTGACGACTGGCCTGTTTTAGGCCATATAGAGACTTAGTTAGACGACAAACTAGTCCTTGTTTGGGAAGTTTCAGCTCTTGTGGAGGTGTCATATAGACTTCTTCATTCAAATCTCCATGTAAAAAGGCGTTATCAACATCAAGTTGATATATGTACCAGTCCTTAGCAGTTGCTAAAGCTAGAATGATTCTTACAGTTGTGAGTTTAGCCACAGGAGAGAAAGTGTCAAAATAGTCTATTCCCTCTAGTTGGGAATATCTCTTCGCAACCAATCTAGCCTTATGTCTCTCTATAGTTCCATCATCATTATACTTGGTCTTGAAAACCCATTTGCAACCTATGGGCTTCTTTCCATTTGGGAGATTGGTGAGATACCAAGTTTTGTTGTTTTCTAGAGCTTGTATTTCTCTGTTCATAGCATCCCTCCATTCTTTAGTTTTGCTAGCTTCAGTATAGGACTGTGGTTCGTGGTTGGCAGTGATGGCAAGAGTGTAATAAAGATGCTCCTTTGATAAACCATCATAAGATACAACAAAATCAATAGGATAAGTAGTTTTATAGTTGGCCTTAATTTGATTATTATGTTTAAACTGACAGGAGTTATTGATAGCAAAGGAACCATTAACCTGATAGTCCTTTAGATAGTGAGGAGGCTTTCTATCTCTTATGGGTCTTCTTAAATTTTGAATGTTGTCTTCTGTGTCACTCTATTCATAGGCTGAATTGTCTTGGTTGTCCTGATCTTGGGCAGGTTGACTCATAATTTGTTCAAGTTCAGTCTGTTGTGAACTAGAGTTGTCAGTTGTCCTGTCTTCTTCATCATCAGTATTGCTTTCATCATTATCCTGAATTTCTCCTGTAGGATTATGAAAAATAACATGGTCCTCCCTGATATTAATATGGGAGTCGTTCAGGAAACTAAGATCCTGAGCCATGTGATTATTTCTTTTAGCATGGTGGTTTTCGTAAAGCTGCAGGGAAAAATTGTTTCATAGAACAAGGCATTTATACTTATAAAAATCTCTCTAGATTTTAAGTCAAGCAGAATGTATCCCTTTATTCCACTCTTAAAACCAATAAAAACACATTTTCTTGCCCTATGATCAAGTTTATTTCTATTAATATCAGGGGTAGAAGCAAAACTTAAACATCCAAAGGTTTTCAAATCAAGATAAGTAGGAGATTTTGAATAAAGCATTTCATAGGGGGATTTATTTTTCAAAACAGCAGAGGGTATTCTATTTATTATATTAACAACATGGTTAACAACATAAGACCAATAGCATTTAGGTATAGTTGACTGAAAAAGCAAGCTTCTAGTAACATTTAAAATATGTTGATATTTTCTTTCAACAACAGAGTTCTGTTGTGGAGTATTAACACAACTCTTTTGGTGAATAATATCATATTTATTATAAAGATCATCATACTCAAATTCAGGACCATTGTCGGATCTAATGGTCTTAATATCCTTTTTAAACTAATTTTAAATGTAGATAACAAAATTTAGCAGAAGGTTTCTGGTTTCTCCCTTGGAATGCATGAGAAAAACCCAAGTATGTCTAGACAAATCATCTACAATAGTAAGAAAATATTTATCTCCATGTATGGAAGGAATAGAGATAGGACCCCATATGTCAACATGAATCAAATCAAAACAATTATCAGAAGTAATAGTACTGTGAGGAAAAGGCAATCTATGTTGCTTTGAATAATAGCATATATCACATATGTTTTTACAAGAATCATGAACATAAGGAAAAGTTCTACAAATTTGCCTTAGAACATTATTACATGGGTGTCCAAGTCTGTAATGCCAAACATTTATGTCTTTCTTAGAGTAATTCATAGTAGTATTAAAAAAAACATGATCTTGTGAAGTAGAGGTGTTTTCATCAAGGTAGTACAACCCCTTTATCATGCTAGCATGCCCAATCATCTTGTATGAATGATTGTCCTATATCTGACATTGTTCATAAGAGAAAATTAGTTTGCAATTTGAGTCCTTTATGAGAGTTTGAACAAATATTATATTGAAAGAAAATTCAGGGATGTATAACACATTAAAAATGATCAAAGAGTATGAAAAATTCTTAGTTCCAACAAATTCAGCAATAACAGTGGAATTGTTAGGTAATATGATAGTAATAGGCTTAATTTTGTAAAAACTAGAAAATTGACTTAAGTCATGGGTCACATGGTTTGTGGCCCCTGTATCAAGGATCCAGGTTTTACCTTGCTGATTCTTGTGAGTTAAGGCACTGTTGCTGAAGCTTTGGATGTGGCTGACGGTGTGCTTTGGCTCATCTTTGTCATCCAAAAGTTTCAGCAGCCTCTGAATTTGCTCAATGCTCAAGGTTGTACTGGCAGCACCTTCCTCTGGAGTATGATCAGAGGACTTTTGAGATTCAGGATTGACATTGAGGTTGCACATCTGTTGAGCATTAGAATTTTTATTACTGTAAGATCTTTTGTCTTGTTCTATCTTTTGCTTATACCATGGGGGATATCCATGTTTTGAATAACACTCCTCTGCAGTGTGGTTCATCTTGTGGCAGTAGGTGCATTGTTTTCCTTGGTTAGGATTTCTGCCTCTGCCTCTTCCTTGTGTTCGAGACCTATTGCTTCTTCCTTGACCTCTCCAAGAAGCTTGTTCTTGGATTCTATATCCTTTGTCAGTTGTACTCATGAGAACTTTGTTTTCATTAGCCAGATTTCCAGAACCATTGCCCTTTCTTTCTTGCTGCATGACAAGAAAGAAAACTTTGTTTATGCTACGTAGAGGCTCCATGAGCAATATCTGAGTTCTGACACTGTTGTAGCTGTCATTTAATCTTTTTAGAAAACAAATGGCATGTTCAGTCTCCCACTTTTCAAGAAGACTCTGGACAAATCACATTCACAGGGCTTCCCACAAGTGTAGTTGGGTATTGGTCTCAAGAACTCTGGTTCTTCCCATAACTTTTTTAATTCTATAAAAAATTGACTTATGCTTCTATCTTCCTATCTGATAGAATGAACTTCTTGTAACAGATAAGAAATTTGGAAGTAATCCCCTTGAGAAAATCTTTCCCTTAATTTCTCTCATAGTTCTTTAGTAGAATCTATGTACATTACACTCTCTGCAATATCTGGTGCGAGAGTTCTCATAATCCATGAAAGAATCATCACATTGCATCTTTCCCAAGTTTCATAGTTTGGATCAGTGGGGAGAGGTGTTTTAATGTTGCCATTAACAAACTTCAGCTTGTTCTTGGAGAGCAAGGCACGTTGCATGTTCCTGCTCCAAGAAACATAGCTATTATCATTTAAAACGTTAGAAACTAGAACCAAACCTGGATTTTCTCCAAGATGCAGGTAGTAGGGATTGGTGGGTATGAGAGATTGATCAAGATCAAAGTTGTTGGCCTTCTGGCTGGTGTATTCTGGCTTTGTTTCAGATTTCCCATCCATGATTCTTCAAAAAAGATGCCAAGAATCACGTTCTTGGCGAAAAGAAAGTGAAAAGCAGAAGCATAGCAGGTTAGAAACCTGCTCTAGTACCATAAAGAAGTACCACAACCACTCTCCTTATCACATCTTCAAGAGAGAAAGTGATGACCATGGCAGAGAGCGAGAGAAAGAGAGATTGGAAGAGATGAAGATGGCAATGACTGAAGAAAGAACCAGATTTGTGGCGTGATGCGGAGCCAGAGCTCGTGAGAGAAGCAGAGTGAAAGGTAAGAAACTGTATATTTCTATTATTGTTGTTGTATTATAGAAAAGGTAAAACCCAAATGGGTTTTATAGGAAAAGGGGGAAAAAAGGGATTACATAGAAACCCTAGATTACTGATTGAATCAGTAATCAAGTATAAAAGGGGAAAACGAGAAACCCTAAGGGGGTTAGGGTTTCAATAGGTTAAAATTAATTTATCTATAAGCTAGTCAACTATTGCTAAAGACATTAATTGACAAAACAATTTCTCGTACGATGCATTCATCTTTAATAAAAATAAAACAAAATACAAAAAAAAAATTACCATATGAAAGAAGGAGATGAACAATGTCATTAAAGAAAATGAGTGTAGGTGAAGAATATAAGTGTAAACGAAGGAGATAAGCGTGGATGATGGAGATGAACTCAAGTAAATGAGATGAATGTGTGGAGATTTAAAGTGAATGAAGGAAATGAGTGTGAAAAGAGATTTACATAGAAAGTGAGAGAGACAAGTGTGAGTGAAGAGAATGTATTTAAATAGATGTTTAGATAAAAATTTACAATTCTTATTCATTATCATAAAAGTGCAAAGATTCATAACATAAATTTACATTCGCTAAGTTCACTCTGTAAATAAATATAAATATAAAAAATAAATAATATTAACGTTAACTTGGCTTGTACTAATTTTTTTAATATTTAGTTTAGTTATCATTGGTTAGCTTATGCTAATCTAACACTAATATAAATATTTTTACATACCAAAAGAAGTTAAAAAATAATTAACATCTATTAGCATATTTAATTTTGTCCCACATTATGTAAACTCTATTAGCAACAGTTAAATTAACACTAATCAAACAACAATGGAGATATATATTTTTATTTAAAAAGGTTAAAAATAATGTTATGAATTTTTAGAAATAATAATCTTGTACATTAAACTAGAGTTAGTTAAACCGACTCTATTAACATCCAATATTAAACAGTAATTTATATAATCCAAAACTAAAACAAATATTTATTTTTAAAAAATATTAAAATTGATTTTATGTTTCTTATTTTTTTTCTTTTAAATTAACTTCATGCATCTTATTGAAGTTTTTATTTACAGTGATTGTAATTTTCTCACAGCTAATTTGTTATTTTTAACTTTGCAAAAACATAATAATTTATGAAAAAAACTTATTGTACAATTTGTTCATATATTTATTTATTTTTAAATACTTACGGGTGAACTTATCCTTGTGAGGAAAACCCATATTAGGGTTTTATAAACCCCTTTTTTCTCTTTTGAACTAGTACCTTTAACTAATTTGTTGTTTATAAAATAGGCTAACATCTTTTACTCTCTTTTTATTGGGCATAATACTGAGATCCACCCAATGGGATAAAAAATTTTGGTTCACATGATTCTTCATTGAACATGAATTTTATCTTTATAATCACATGTCCTTTTCATTGTGTTGTATCCATTCAACCATATTAACTGCTGAGGCCACAATTCTATTGGGGTCTGCCTTCGCTCTGTTATTGATTTCCACCAGATTCTCTGTCTCCTCACATGCATACAACAAAATTTATCTTTTATCAGGACAACATTCCTCACTAAAATTCAAATAAATATCATATATATATATATATATATATATATATATATATATATATAAAAAAAATTTAATTGCTCATAATGGTCCTTAATGTGAGTTACGAACAAATTAAATTAGTAGTAGCATTTTCTAAAGTAACAAAAAACTAATATTTATTGTAATGAAAATATGTGTCAGTGATGTTTATATTTCACAGTGATAAATTGAAATATTCACAAACAAATTAGATAGTGGTAATAGTTTAATGATTGCATTTACATTTGATAGTAGCAATAACATTAGTGTCAAAACATTTTGTCACAACCAATTATTTTGATCACTATTTTGCTTTTATTTTTTTGCTTTTAAAAAGATAATAATTTGACTGTGACTAAATTATTTTCAAATGTTGTAATAATACAAACATGATATTTTAAAATGGTTAAATAAGTATAACTAAAACAGTCAAATAATTATAATATAATGAAATATAAATAATTCGTAAGTAATACAAACGAAAACATAATAATTTCCACAATGATCTACCAAAACGTTAACATCTCATAATTCTTAAATAAAAACTAGTCTTGAAAAATGACTATAGTGTTGTATCTTCATGTGAGCTTCAATACCGAAAATAAATTTAAAAATTATTAAAATGTTGAAGTATGTAAAAAACAACTATACTGTATTCTTTGAAACGTAAACATATAGCATGTTATCATATAAATTTTAATAAAAAATATTTCACTTAAGATATAAGCTTTCACTAGAGTACTTGAGATAATGAATCCCTAATAAATTAATTATTTGACATTTCACTTCATTTTCCACATTTTGTTTTATTTGTTCTTGTTCACCATCAAAATCAAATAGTATGTTATCATATAAATTTTAATAAAATGGATTTCACTTAAGATACAAGCTTTCACTAGAGCACTTGACATCATGAATCTCTTAATAAATTAATTATTTGACATTTGACATTTGACATTTTATTTTATTTGGTCTTGTTCACCATCAAGATTGGCTCAAAGGTGAAGTAGGGATGACAACAATGCGGGGCAGGAACGAGTTTCGCTATCCCATACCCATTTCTGTAAAAAAAATCATCCTCATCCCCATATCCAAACTTAATGGGTATCAAAATTTTGTCACATCCCCATCCCCACTGGGTAACGGTTATAATCTCGTACCCATACTAGTACCCGTTTTACTACTTCAATATTAATTGTAATTATTTTTTATAAAATAATAAAAATTACGGTAAAGAAAACATTATATTATCAAATATTCAATATTAGGAGGATGATTGTTTTTTCAATATCAAATACTTTTAAATAAATTATAATTGTTTACATTTTAGATTAGAATACCAAATAAAATTTCATGAGAACCAAAACATTTATTAAGTTTGCAAACATTAATGAAACCTAATTGATAAAATTTAAAAATATTTTTAAAAAAAATATAAAAGAAAAATGAATATTCAAATTAAAATATATTTCAAATGTTTGTTTACTTCAATTTTTTAAATTCTAATGAATCTCTTTTCTATACACTAATAAAAGTTATAATACATCACTTGACAAAATGGCGCAAAAAAACAAATAATAAACTTAATAATAAAATTTTGACTTAGATCTTGTATCTTTTGAAGTCCAATATATGTTGAATGGTGATAGAAAATATTCACAAAAATTACATTAAATTTTTATATTGTAGTAAATAAAAGTTATTTATACAATTATAGTGAAAATATGATTGATAATGAGTTAGAAAATAAAAAATAATTAGATAAAATATATCGAAATAATATTATACATGATGAAATAAACAATAAATAAAATTATTAAAAAATTAACAAATGTGTGTCTTAGAAACAATTTGAGAGACTATTGAAAGAAGTCTCACAAAGGAAAACAAATGTAGAATTAAGAGTATGATAAGATGAAAAATACCTTAGAGATCTAAGAAAACTTTTCAAATATCAACATATATACTCAATGGTCGAGAAATAACGAAAATTGTTTTAGCGAAACAAAAAAGTTCTTCAAATGAAACAAAAAATATTAATAATAAGTAAAGATATTTTTTTTATACTACCTATTAAATGAAAGGTTTATGATATTAAACACTTAAATTGAGAGTAATAATATTCTCACGTGAAAGAAAAAATATACAATAAATAAAATTATTAAAAAATAATAGAAATATTCAAATGTGAGACATAATTTTTTTAATTGATATACATTATTTTAACATAATTACATAAAAGTTATGATAATATGAAAAATATATTAGATATGCGAATGAGTTTCATGACAAATCAAATAATTAGAAGAAATAAAAAAGAGAAAGTATATATATACATATATATATATATATACATATATATATATATATATATATATATAGGGTTACTTAATTAATTGTGAATATTGTAATAATTTAGAGGGATGGAGATATGGTAGGGATATGTACATCCTCATACCTATCCCTATACCCAATTGAAAAAGTCGGGGATTCTCACACCCATACTCAGTCAATGTGGGGATTCCATGTCAAAACGGGACGAGTTCGGGCAATACCCACAGGGGGTGGGTTTATTTGCCATCTCTAAGTAGTTAAAACACTCTCCTTAAGCCTTAAAAAATGCTTTAATTTTTTCTTTCTAGTATCAATATTTTTCTATTAAATTAATTATAAAATTATGTTTAAGAAAAAAAAGAACTTAATTTTTTTAATACTAATATACCTCTATTATATTAATTATAATTTTATGTTTAAGAATAAAATTTAATTAAATTATTATCAGTGTCTTTGTTTTTCTTTTTAGGGTTTTGGTAGTCTCATGCTCGTTGTGTGTACTAATATTTTTATCCTGATTTCTGGTTAATATGTTTTTCTTTCCATTTGTGTTGATGTTATTTTTATTCTATTTGTTGAATTTTTATAAAATTTAGAAATGCATTTCTTACATCCAATTTTGTTTTTCGGTACTTTTCGATTTATAGGTTTTGAGAGAATTTTTGCACTTTGATGAGAAACTAAAATTTTTGCTTGGATTGAATTGCAAAGCTATTGAAAAGGTCAAGGTTTATTGTTGTTGTGGATAATGGTGATAAAATTTCTAATGAAATAAGCAATGAACATAAGTTAAAATTGGAGAATGTGAAAGATAAATGAAATTAAATACGATAATTTAATAGATAATGTTGCATAAAAAAAAAGCTCGAAAAGAAATTAAAATAAAATATCCCATTCTTAAGTTTGGTTTAAACCTCCCAAACTCTAGATCTGCCCTTGTTTACCATTAAATATTTTTTTTCTTGAGACTGTAGTTTTTTACATTGAATATTGATTTTCTTCTTTAATATCAAACTTCTAATTTTGTCTCATCTATTTCAATTTTTAAAATTCTTAAGTTACATTCCTCAAATCATTTTATAGAAATACATATGAATTTTCATGTTAATAGTTCAGCAACACAGAAAAAAGAATCACAAGGTATTCATACTATATATAAAAAAAAATAAAGAAAAATTTATTACATTGTAAGATTTTATTTGTCTCAGTTGTTTTCCCTTACTTGCATTTAAGTATTTTTCTTTCAGTTTTTTTCTCTCTAATAATTTTATCTCTACTTTGTCTAAGTTTTCTCTATTTTTATATCATGTCTTTCTACTTTTATTATCCTTTTTAACACACTAGTTTGAAACTAGTAGCATCTAAAGTCCAATAATTATATATAGGATCCAAAGAACTTTTGTTACATGTCCGTCTAAAGTTCTCCAATTATATATAGGATCTAAAGAACTTTTGTTGCATGTGTGTATGATATACTTTAGTTGTATCTACATCTAAATTTCACCAGAAGAACTTCTGTAGAATGTGTGTCTAACTATCTTTAGTTATAGTTTATCTTATGGGGTTAGAGTCGAAAGTTGTTAGTGGCAAATGACCAATGGTCTCTTTATCTGCATCGGGTTTAAAATCCTCATTTTGCAACATTGGGATAGCAAGATCTTTAATCTAGCGAGTTCAAGCAATTGCTTCTAGATTGATCATATCACAAACCTTCACCAAATCTCTATCAAATCTTCAATCCTTCGTCAAATCTATATACACCAAATCCATTTGTGTTAACAATCTCATCCTGATTTGATGAAGCTAACATCATTCTTCTATTGTTATACTCATTGCTATCAAGCTTAAGGATCTGGAAAAAAAATATAGTGACAAAACCAATACAAGATATATATATATATATATATATATATATATATATATATAGAATATTTTGTCTACCATATAACATGGTTTTTGTTTGATTTAGATTCAGTTTTAATATATTTCTTCCTCTTTGGATTCATTCACCGAAGATAAAGCAGATAAAAAATAATGCAAAATTTTGATTCATATTAAAGGAAACCAACTAACAGGCAATAACATAGATAAATGTTAAAAACAAAAACTGATAAGAACAACTTGTTGAAACAGAAAAATAATCAACTGAAAAACGGCCATACTCATAGAAATGCATAAATACAATACACGAGGGAATGCATGGTCCTAATAGCCAGGCCAATTAGTCATTCTCCAAATAATCTCTATGGTAGAATTCGGTAGGCAGCTCATGGACATAATGGATTTGATCATCCATGTCTTGCAAACGCACATTGCAAAAGTTGTAATGCTTATCTTGTGCGACATTGATTTCATCCAGTTGACGTAGAACCAACCTTTCAAAATAAGACTAAATAGGGCCTTTATCCTCTAGTAGTTTGTAGGGAACCATGTCCATTGGTTTTGTAGTATTTGTTTCATCATCCTCTTGATTTGTACCATTTGGGCTAACTTTTGCATCATTGTTTCCAGCTCCTCCATCTTCACCATATGTTGTCCAACAATTGTTCACCTTTGTAAAGCCCATTTTTGTGCAGATTGAGACAAGAAATATGATTCATTGTGCCTGTTGATTCTTCAAGCTCGTCCTCCACATCAACACAAAAATATTCAATGAACTTGGAAACCAACACAACATAGGGAAACCAAAAATTAGCCAACCTCTTTGGCTTCATCATGTGGCAACATAGAACAAAAGTCTAATCCACTTGAATGTTGTTTTGGATGCTATACATGAGAACTAAGTCACCTTCATCCAAGTTTGTGGCAATTGGAGTGGCAACTTCCTTACAATTCTCCATTTCAAACATTCTCAACAAGTCAAAACAGTATTTTGATTGGCTTAAAAATGTTCCTTGCTCAAGTTGTTTAACTTGCACCCCCAAGAAGTAAGTCAACTCACCCATCATTGACATCTCATTTCACCTTGCATAGCTGAAACAAATTCTTCACACAAGGAGTTATTATTTGAAACAAAGATTATATCATCAACACATCTCTTTCATGTTTTCTAATGAAAAGTGTTTTACGAACAACACGTCTAACATACCCTTTTGGTATTATAAAGTTGTTTAGCCTTTCATACCACTGACATGGTGCTTGTTTTAAGCCATATAAAGCCTTTTTCAATTTAAAAACATGATCAAATGATATCATGGAGGGTTTAGAATAAAGAATTTACAACCAAAAACCTTTAGATGAGTTAAAACAAGCCTTCTTCCTTTAAAAATCTCATAAAGGGTTGCATTTAAAATTAGATTTATCAACATACGGATTAAAACATAGCTAGTTGTGTTGATTACATCAGCCCAGAAGTATTTTGGCAATAAAGTTTCATTCAACATGGTTCTAACAAGTTCTTCAAGTGATCTATCCTTCCTCTCAACCACACCATTTTATTGAGGAGTTGTAGGAGTAGAAAAGTTGTGTTTTATACCATGTTTTTCATAAATATTTTCAAACTTTTCATTTTGAAAGTCTCTTTCATGATCACTTCAGATAGGAACAATTTTACAACTCTTTTCATTTTTTAAAACCTTGGCAAGTCTTTTGAAAGCATGATAAGTAGCATTTTTGGATGCTAAAAATAGTGTCCATGTTAACCTAGAAAAATCATCCACTATGACTAATGCATAGAAGTTCACACCAAGACTCATAGTTCGTGAAGGCCCAAATAAGTCCATTTGAAGCAATTATAAAGGTCATTCTGTTGAAACACATTTCTTAAGCTTTAAAGAAACCCTAGTCTATTTTCCTTTTTGATGTGTTTGGTGAATTTTCTTTAACAGTCAATTCTAGTAAGTGCACTAGTGTGTTGAAGTAAAATTCAACTGACGTATCCACAAGGATTTGTCAAAGTTTACCAATATATATACTACAATAATGCTTCTGTCGGTTGCCATTAAGTTTCAATTAAGAAAAACTAGTAAGAAGCATGGTAAAATTAAGTGCAAGGTTGAATGTTTTTTCCCTTCCCTAAATTGTGTTTTAGTTTCTTCTCTTTTACCTAAAATCTATCAAGAATCATTGCTCTATAAGTGCTCTTTTAGGTAGATCTAGATGCATCCCTGTAGTCTAGAACCTAGGGAAATTTAGACCCAAGGTAATTCCTCTATTCTTGGTAGAATAAATCTTTGTTTTAATGCTCAAGACTTTTCTGCACAGTATCACCTCTAGATACTAAGTAAGCACTACAAGTATGGAAAATTGTTTGGATCAAATTTCAAATCAGTTTCTCCACTTTCACTTCACTGTTAGTTTCATGTAATGCACCTCATCATTGATTCAAGCTCATGTGTAACTCAACAACATTTGTTAGGCTCATCCAAAGATTCCTTGTGACTATTTTGTATTCTCAATTGTCATGGCTGAGCTCTTTAGGGCCTGATTACTCTTTCTTTTCTCCTACAAAATAGTGTGTTTTCCTTAGTTTTCTCATTTTTCATACATCAATGGAGGATGTTCATTAATGTAAGTAAATAAGGGTCTTTTTCTTTAATAAAAACAATTTCAACCTTTGATAAGTGTCTAATTTAATATGCTTTTTGATGTTATGGAGACACTTATCAATGTTACACACACTTTGTCCTTTACAAACTTGAGTTTTCGCAGTTCTTCAACCAAATGTTTCTATTTAGCCTAATTAGATTATGCATGTGTGTGCGACAAATTCTTTTATGCCATAAACATGTATCATCTTCATTTGTAAGAAAACAATGTATGATATTTGATGCATGATGCAGATCAAGTATATATTGTTTACTTTTTTTTCCTACTAACACAATACTAACAAATGTATCAAATATAAGACAATGATTATATTCAAAGACTACTTTATATCCTTCATCACACAATTGACTTATACTTATCAGATTATGCTTTAAACCCTCAACAAGAAGAACATCTTTGATATTGAATGAAGATTTATTGCTTATGGTCCCTACTCCAAGGATTTTCCCTTTGTTGTTGTCTCCACAATTCATGAATCCTTCATTCTTGAAGCTCAACTTTGCAAACTAGATGTTTAGCTCTTCTTTGTCGAAGTGCTTTCCCAAGCCTATGAGATGGTTAACAATATGTGTGAACCTTTTTTAGACTTCAATAATGTTTTCTCCTTGGTGCATCTTAAACACTTTATACTCTTGAATCTATGCATGTTTCCTAGCCCTTTTCACATCATTGGTTCCTTCTTGTGTGACTTCAAGCACATCCCAAATGTCCTTTGCACAACCATATTGAGAAACTTAAGAAAACTCATCCATGTTCAAAGCGAATGTCAAGATGTTTTTGACAACACAGTAATATTGAGTTTTCTTCTTTTCTTCTTCTATCTAGAGGTTTCATGCCTTGTCAACCTCCTTATCATTAACAATATACTTAGGAATGAATGGTTCATTCATGATGGCATTCCAAATTCCTTGGTCAATAGATTCTATGCAAATTTTCCAAAAATGATAGTTCACACGACTAAACATAGGAGACCTATGTATAAAGGCATCTTCTGCAAAAGGAAGCTTGTTTGTAGACATTTTGAAAAACAATTTTAGGATCAAACTTGATTATATTTCAAAAACCTGCTCTCGATACCAATTGTAAGTAAAATAAGGTGTTTCTAGGCTAAGAAGAGGGTTAAATTGGCTATTTATAAAAAATTGTATTCTTTTCAAACGTTAACAAAACTTTAATCAAAAATCAATTAACCATAAAATTTAAGAGTGCATCAGTTCTGAAACAAGCATTTCAACTGGTTGAAATATCAAAACAACATATTAAAATCCTGAAACTGAATTATACAACAAATGCACTAAAAGTATACAGATAACATACTTGAATTATGTGATTATAAAGATCAATCAATATAATTTCAAATACACACAGTTACCAACTTGAAATGCAATTACACAAATTGATTTTAAAGATCAATTAATTTTGATTGTTTGACACAAACAACAAATTGAAAAATAGGATCATCTGATTTAAATTAGGGGTAGGATGTTGAACCCATTGGCCTGCACAGGCCCACCCTACACAAGCCCACAGCTCGCACGGGCTAAAGGAAGGGTTGGACGAGCTAGTTCATTGGCCTGTTTACAAAATTAAATATTCTCCTTTTTCAATCCTCACACCATTCATCATGTTGTTTTCGTAAGTTCCATTTATTATTATTATTATGGAATATCTTTTTATGTATTTTCAGGTTAATAAATTTGTACTTGTCTTGTAAGGTAACATATTGCTATTGTACTATAATTATAATCTTCACTACTATTGTTTCTTATCTTTAATTAGCTGGACTAATTTGAATTATTTCGATAGGAAATTAATATTAATTATTATGGGAAAATAAAAAAGCTTTTTTTTTCTCATCACAAATGCGGGTCAGCCCACGGGCCAGCTTGTGGGCAGGGCAGGACGGATCAGGAAATTAAACTTATGTTTGAACTGCGTGCTAGGCCAAAACAGGTGGGGCTGGCCCGCTTTACCATCCCTAATTGAAATACTAACAAAGAGTGCCCAGAAATATCAATTAATACAGGACTTCAAATCTGATCATATTACTCAAGAACAATCCCAATTAATAAAAGAAGAAATGTTTTGCTAATTGATTGTGCAAACACGTAAGAATTACAAAGAAATATTGCTTGGTTTAATTTTCTTGATGAATATAATGAAGAATCAAATTAATTGACAAAAAGTAAATCAAATCACACATTTATACTGGTTCATTCCACTAAGCTACATCCAGTTAGTCAAGGCAACCTCAGCCTAAAGTTTCACTATTTCAAAAGTTTTACAAAATCTTTACAAGATTACACTTTCGAAAATACACTGTAACACAACATGGCTCTTAAATCGCACAAGAAGCCCACACTGCACAACAAGATATACCACATATGCACAAGAAGGATCAAACATCAAAGGTGGCTCTCCCTAGCCAACCAAGAACCTTTTTCAATGCACACACCAAGAGCACTCACAACCCCAAGGCTCCAAATATGATCACGAATAGTTCTAGCACTAAGATGTTCAAAGAGAATGAGATTTTCCAGAAGTATCAAAATGATTTCTCACCAAAAATGAATCTTTCATCATTCTCACAGAAAAATTAGGCCATATAGTGTGCCAGCTGACACATTAAACAAGTTGAAATTTCTACTCAATTGGTTGATTTCTATTACTTTAAGTTAAATTAGTTTATTGAACAATATTTCAGCCGATCAAGTATGTTACATTAGAAAATATAAAATCGAGTTGCTTAACCTATTAAAAACGATTTTAACAGATTGAATAGCAACAACTAGACACTTGACTTATATTTCAAAGTCAATATGTCTTGAAGTTCAAGCACATTTTCAAGCTTTTTAATGTAGCTAGTTCAAACATTTGCTTCAAGCTTGATCATATCACAAACTTTCATCAAATCGCAATCAAATCTTCAATCCTTCATGATGATCTTCAATCCTTCATGATCTCTAGTCCTTCATCAAATCTATGCACCTAATCCATTTGTTCTAACATAAAATCTTTGCACTAAGATATTATAGGTTGCGCCAATAGTTTGTGCACAGATGCATACTATACTTCTTCAAGTATGAGGGGAACAAGGAGCGATAAACCACCAAGCAAGCATAGGACCTTGAAGTAAAGGTTACGATAATTATATATGTTTGAAGTGGATTTTAAGCTTAACTCAACCTTACAAAACTGACTTGTGTAAGGTAAGGTTTGCACCTACTTATATAGTGTAAATTTACTTTATCTCTAGTTGATGTGGGATTTCCAACACATCCCATTCAGGCCAAGGCATATACATCTCCAACATGAGACTAGACGTTAATGGGTGATCCGATAGTTGCCCGATAGAAGGTGGAACAATAGATCCAACCAACAAAAAACTTCTTTAGGATACGCTCTAACCAATGGCTCTAATACCATGTTAATAAGTGGATTTTAACTCTAACTCAACCCTATAAAATCAGTTTGTAACATGAATTTTGTACCCACTTTTATAGTTTAGACTGATCTTATCTCTAGTCGATATGGTATTTTCAACAATATAATGATGTACTGCCTTTCTCTATTTCTTTTGCAGATTATAAGTTATATATATTTTCTACTCTTTCATTATGTTTCCATAGTTAAACCAAAGTTAAGGGCCACTACTAAGTGAGAATAGCGAAAGACGCAATTTGGCTATTTTTTTACCAGACTAGTACTATTTAGTTTTAAAATTACTAAAGTAGTGTAGAAATTTTAAAAATTCCAAAAAAGGGCAAGTCATGGGAAAATGACACAACTTCACTATAAAGAAGTTGTGCTAAATTAAGACAAGTTGTATTAAAATAACCTAAACTCGTGCCAAAATGGCAAGACTTTTTTGTAAGATGTGAAGTCGTGTCGTGTACATACGAATTTAATTAAGTTAATCATATGCCTAAGCAAAGTCATGCCAATATGGCACGAATTCAGTATTGGAATTCTAATGAAGAAGTTGTATCATATTCAAACGACTTCAGTTAATGCATTTTTTTAGTGATATTAATGCACGTTAATGGATTTGTCGACTAAATAAAAATTAAATATTTTTTTAGTGATCTTAATTAGTTAAATAGTAAAGCATATAAGTACTTTAAAATGTTCATGATGATTTTGCTCATTACAATAGGGCGTAAAAGTTATCTATGAAAACATGTGCCACATAGAGGTCTTCTTCGTTGTCATCTAGATTTTATTTGAGGGGTTTGAATTGGATTGTCATCATCATTATCTTCTTCTTGTTGTCTTTGGTTGACATCTTTAAGCATATGTGGCAGTATTGTAGGCTGATAATACCACTAGAAGGATGTGGGATACACGGATGGAGATGTTGATGAAGTTGAAAATACATTTTGTTTTGTACCAGAAAAAGTATCTGCTTATTGAGGAAACATGTTGTATGTGTATGAAACTTGTTGGAATGGAGTATGTGAAGACATTGGTTGTGACACGTCCATGTATGGTGAAAAAAGGCAATGGTTGAAAACTCAGTTGAACAACCGACTGGTCTTAGGTTGTTGAACATATGAAGAAGACCCAACATGTTGATAAGGAGTGTGTGGTGGAGGTTGGGTAGACTTTTATAGCGTGTCGTACTGTAATATAAAAGGGAAATGCTTAGTTAAGATGAAAAGAAATTGCAAATATCTTGTTGAAGACAGGTGACTTACATCGTTGATAGAAGATGATGTAGAGGCGAAATATAACGAATGACATGGTTGATTACACGTACATTGTTGTGTCACACAAGTGGCCATTGCCACTAAAATAAAAACCTTCAATTAGATTATCATAGTGATCGTTCCACATTGTTGTCCATGCGGCATGGTATTGAGGCCAATATCTTAATGTTCTACCTTTCATATCTTCTCCGTGAAGTTGATCCAAATTCAAAGGGTCGGGTGGCATACCTTGGAGAAATCACAATTGTCGCATGACCCAATCAGCCTGATGAAATTCCATGGAGGCAAAACATATTAGAGGGAATACTACCGATCAAACTAGAAAGACCTCAACATCAATCAGTGTAGTGTCGTCACCCTTAGAGTATGGAGTCCACAAGAACTATAAAAAGTACATGTCAGTAGCGATGGAGTTGTTTGTTAACCATACATATAAAGTTTGTACAAGAATCGTAGTTCATGTGTTTAGTGTTCAACTAGTCTAAGGTTTTCCTTATTAGGGGAACAAACTTCGTAAGGGCATAATGCCTTTGATTTAGCACATGATCACCTTTGTAAAACAAAACTTGCATTTAATTGGAATTGGAAGACAAATATACAAATTATAAGTATGGTGATATAGTAATAAAATGTACCTTTTTGCAGGTGGGAAACCATCACCTACAACAATTTGTTGGGGAGTTAATGGGTTAATCAGAGGATCAAGACATGTAATGTGTTCCCATACCCAACACTATAGAAGAAGAATGCAACCACCAAAGTTTTCTTGGTTAATGTCCACCCTGTGATCTAAGGCACGATACAAATATGCCAACACAACTGATCCCTAACTATAATAGCGAACAGAGTGCAGATCACCCAATAGTAGTAGATACATCATATGGATTCTAGCACATGATGTATCAAGCATAAGTAGACTCCTAATTATTGCATAAATATGAGCCCTTGCATCATGTGGTGGTTTTTTGGAACATGTTGTTTAACCAGGAAATTTTTATTGATGTTTCTTTAAGGCATTCTAGGAGGGGAATGAACCCCAATAATTGTCCTCACCACTATTAAAGCACATTGTCTGAGTTATGTTAAATCTGGTGGTTGAATCTAATAAATCAAAATGGTGGTTGAATCTAATAAATCATAGTGGTGCTTGAATCTAAATCGAACATATATGTTGCACGTAGCCCATTTATGTTATTGATTGTTGATTTAGAATCCAAGCTTCTTTCATCAAAATCTGGAGACAATGGGAAATAAATAAAAAAAATAGACATGGCATATACATGTATGTCAACATATATTTCTAATGATCACATTAATTTGGACTCTGCCCAAATTGCTCCAATAATTGTCAACGCGGTAAAGTCCAATCCTTCCATCCCAATTAAAAATTTGGTTGCTGATATCTAATGTCACATTGGGTATATTGTGACATATAAAAAAAGTCTGGAATGTGAAACAGAAAGCACTTGCCATGGAATTCGGTGATTGGAAGGAATCTTATAATCGTCTTCCTATATGGTTCAAAGCTGTGAAAAATAACAATCCTAGTACAATTGTGAAATACGTGACTCGTCCTTATATTTTTTATTGTGTACAAGACATGTCAGTAAACATCTTACAAAGGGTTTTTTAGTCTTCTAAGCCTTGCATTGATGGATTCAATTATTACAAGCCAATAATGCAAGTTGATGGCACTTTTTTTACTGAAAGATAATATGGTACATTATTTACAGAAATTGGTCAAGATGGCAACTGCATCATCTTTCCATTAGCCTTTGCTATTGTGGAAGGTGAAATAAAGGAAGTCGTGATATGGTTCTTCTAACTGTTGCAACAATATGTGACACCTCAACTAAATGTATGCTTGATCACTAAAAGAGGCATAAACAAACTCTCAGCACTACATTCTCTAGAAGTTGCTTGGGAAAGAAATGGACTCACATTCGTTTATTGCATTTTCCATGTTGCCTTTAATTTCAACAAACGGTTCAAAAATGCATAATTAAAGACACAACTACTAAATATGGGTACCTATATTAATTATTTTGCAATTTTTAAAATACAATAAACACAATTATTTTACTACCTAATTCTAATAATGAAATTTTGATAGGTTGTGAAATTGAACAACCCATACTTCAAGCAAAGATATCTACTGTGAGAGCCGAATTTCAATAAGCAATTTCTTGGATAAACCAACTATCATTGGAAAAGTGGACCTAGGATTATGATGGGGGAAAAGATATGGACACATGACATCAAATTTAGCCGAATGTATGAACTCTATTTTGAAGGGAGCAAGATCATTGCCAGTTTGTGCTCTTATTAAAAAGAAGTTTGAAAGAACCAAAAAATGGTTTGTGGAACTAGGGACAAAGATTGAATGCATCTTACGAGCTGGCCACCAATATCCTAAGGATATTATGCTTTATTAAGAAAAAATGAACAATAACCTGCCATGTGCCTTGTCCATAGATATGATCGCCAAAATTTAGTGTTCAATGTTCATGAAATTTTCACTCCCCAATTGGACGTCACCCAATGTCATACATTGTTATTATATGATTGGTGGTGTGACTACAAGAAGTTTCAAGCTCTTCACCTACCTTGCACTCATGTAATGGTTGTTTGCTCATCCTTTCATTTACAACCTCATGAGGTGCAATCTCAGTTTGTTCAAAATGAAGATTATTGTTCTACTTATATTGGTCCAAATTTAATTCTTGACCCCTACATGTCACAAAACAAACCAGGAAGACCAACTACAACTCGTATCCACAATGAAATGGATGAGTCACTTCCAAATAAACCAAAGAAATATTCCTTTTGCAGAAGTATTGGTCATAATAGAAACAACTGCCCAAATAGACAGTGAAATTTCATTTTATGTAACTCTCGTCACTTTAGTTCACTAACTTTCTTCATTTTAATCTTAATATATGTCATCCACAACATGTTTTATTTCATGTATTATTTTTTAAGAAAACTTTCTCTTTTCTTTATTTTCATATCTATTTTATTCTGATATAATTTATCAAAACCTACTAAAAATAATCAAAAATTTTATTTACAAATAAGTCATGACTCTAACACAAAAATATACCACTGAACTGAGGTCATGTCATTATGGCAAGACTTTGCTTATTACTAGTTAACTGAAGTCGTGCCATTATGAAAAAACTTTGCTTAGTTAACTGAAGTCGTACCATTATGGCACAACTTTGATTATTATCATAATTAACTTAAGTGAAGTTGTCAAATCCCTGAAGTCACTACGATATGATACAACTTCAACTCTATTTAACTAAAATCATGTTATTTACACACAACTTCTTTAGGACAAAGTCTGTTCATTCTCTCATGATTTACCTTTGCTGAAAATTTTCCAAAAGTGTGCACCCATTTTGTAATTAATGTTTTAAATTGCCCTATAATAGGGGAAAAAACCCAATTTGGCAGTACTTGTACAATGAAGATGGTTCTACTCCAAATTGTTAAAGCTAAAAAATGGAAGTAAAAGGATGGTATTTGTGGTAATAGAGTTTAATGTTTGTCTATCACATACCAGAGGGTGTCACTACTAAAAATTCTCATATTACATGAAAATTTTCTTGCAAATTTGTTAAAAAAATTTGCAAGAAAAAACTTTTTCCTACTATTTTTTCTAAGAATTTTAATTGGCAGATAATTCGTTCGTGGGTAATTATTTCCTACAAAATTATAAAATTCACAAGTATTTCCTACAAAATTTGTTGTGAAAAGTGTTTTATACAAAATATTTTACAAAAAAATTGGCAGCAATTTCCTGCAAATTTTTTTTCATAATAAAAATTATAAGTATTTCTTACCAAAAAAATTTCAAAACAAAAATATGAGTTTTTTTAGTAGTATGTTGTTTAGTTCTTAGTGCATATTAGTGCGAACTTTTCTCCCACTTTAAGGGATGCCTACACTAATGGTTTAGTTTTTGTTGATTTGTTGTGCAAATTTTAGTAGGATTTTGGCTTGCTGTTATACACCTTAGAGCAAATTATAGGATTTTTTTTGCATATAATAAAGACACTAAATCTGTAATTAAGAAAAATAACAAACTAATCTATTTAACTTTAAATTTTCACTATATATTGACAAGTTGATCTTCACGATTGTCATAAAAATTAATTAAATAAATATAGCGTCAAAATGAGCATCGAAATTTTATTTTTAAAGTCATACTATTTATTTTATATGGTTTAAATTGATAAAGGAGAAAACAAATTTGAATTAGTGTACGACTTTATAAGCATAGTACACATCATCCCTATTTTTCTATCCACCTTATAGATAATGTGGTTAGATACATTAGTTTAATCATTCAAGACCAACTACAACATTTGTTTTCACAAATCACGTCAAACTCAATTGATCACTCACCATAAATTAGTTAATTTAATTTTACTAATTTACTATTTATTCCAAGTTAACCAATATTTCTAAATTTAAAAATTGAGTATGCAACTTTATTAAATACTAGAAGAAATTTTTAGTATTCATAATAATTGTATCCATCTCATATGGAATTATCTATCATGCTTTAGAAGAAAAAAACACTATCGAAAGTAAAAACATAAAAATAAATAAATAAATAAGAGTTGCAATTGACTCATACGTGATTGAAATGTGTACACATGTTGTTTATAATTCCTTTATCTATGTGCTATACATATATAACAAATTCTTCAAGATAATCATAATAAATGTTCATCAAGTACATGACATTGGAAAATAAAAGAATAGAGGGCGGCATTAAGAAAAATCAATTTTAATGGTATGGTTTGGTAAAATATTCCAATATCTTAATCTTCTACGTTGTCTTATATGTATATATAGCTCTTTTAGAAATTCTAATAGTCAAAGTATATCCATTATCCAAAATATAGTCAAACTAGACTGCCATGGATCCTTTGCCTTCTACCAAAATGCATGGCAAGAAAATTGAATGCATGCCCATGTAATCATATTGGTTAAGACAAGGAAATGTTAGCAAAGGGTGAAATA